>Ga0181520_10000465_pt1 | contig 90005 bp, 53 predicted proteins | sample PEATcosm2014_Bin_29_FD_132451 | JGI IMG/M metagenome (GOLD analysis project Ga0181520, IMG submission 132451) | Peatland microbial communities from MTU Mesocosm Facility, Houghton, MI, USA - PEATcosm2014_Bin02_30_metaG | ecosystem: Environmental > Terrestrial > Soil > Wetlands > Peat | place... | reverse complement strand
GGGAATTGAAGCGGTTCCGGCCGGGATGGTATTGAAGATTTGAAGCACAGGCGCTCGCGCTGATCAAAGCGCGGGCGCCTGATCGTTTCTTTCCCTGAAGCGGAAGATGGGTGGACGAGCACCTTTCCATGAACCCAGAAAACATTCAACCTTCGACATTCAACTTCCAACCCTGAACGAAGGCGTCAGCGCGAGCCCCTTCGATATTGGGCGTTGAACGTTGAATGTTTCGTCTGCGGTTCAGGGGTTCAATGCGCGAACGGTTTCGGGGAATTCTCATCCCAAGGTGCCGAGCGCCTTTTCGATCCGGGCCATGACCTTCTCCTTGCCCAGGATCTCGAGCAGATGATACAGGCTGGGGCCGGAAGGGTTGCCAGTGACGGCGAGGCGGACAGGATGGACGAGCACGCCGGCCTTGACGCCGAGTTCCTTGGCGGTGGCCTTCAAAGTGATTTCGAGCGAGGCGGCGTTGAAAGGATCGGTTTTCGTGAGGGCGTCGCGGAGTTTTTCCAGGCGCGGTTTGTTTTCCGGCACGAAACAGGTCTTGGCGGCCTCGGGATTGTAAGCGATTTCGTCCTTGAAATAGAATCCGGCGTAGGTCGGGAGTTCGGAGAAGGTCTTGATCTTGCCCTTGCAGGTGTCGAGGGCGGCCTTGACGTAGGCGACGTTTAGCTGGTTGGTGTCCAAGCCAGCCTTGGCGAGGGCGTGGACGGCCAGTTCGTAGAAACGGTCGTTGGTGAGGTCGCGGCAATATTCACCCTGGAGCCAGAGGAGCTTCTCAAAATCGAAGCGGGCGTTGTGGCGCAAAATCTGCGGGAGGTCGAAGCGTTCCACCACTTCGGCCAGCGACAGTTTTTCGGTGTTTTCCTTGGGAGACCAGCCGAGCAGGCTCAGGTAATTGGTGACCGCCTCGGGAAGGAATCCTTCGTCCGTGTACGTGGAGAGCGAGGCGCCGCGATCGCGCTTGCTCATCTTGCTGCCATCGGCATTGAGGATGAGAGGGATGTGCGCGTAGCGGGGCGGTTCCACGCCAAAGGCGCGGAAGAGCGCGATGTGTTTGGCGGTGTTCGAGAGGTGGTCTTCGCCGCGGATGACATGGGTGATGCCCATCTCCAGGTCGTCTATGACGTTGACGAGGTGAAACACGGGCTCGCCATCGCTACGGACGATAACGAAATCGGGGTCGGCTTCCTCGCGGTCGGTGAGCTTGCGGAGGACGTCGCCGACGACGAGGTCGGGGATGAGGATGGGTTCCCGCTGCATCTTGAACTTGATGGCGCCCTCAGATTCATAGGCGAGACCGCGGGACAAGAGGGCCTCGACGCGGCGCTGGTAGTTTTCCTTGCGTTGGGATTGGAAATAGGGGCCGTGGCTGCCCTTGCACGGGCCGGTGGCGTCGGGGGTCAGCGGACCCTCGTCCCAGTTGAGGCCGAGCCAGCGGAGCCCCTCGAGGATGACGTTGACGGCTTCCTGCGAATTGCGGGCGGCGTCGGTGTCTTCAATGCGCAGCACGAAGGTGCCGCCGGTGTGGCGGGCATAAAGCCAGTTGAACAAAGCAGTGCGGGCGCCCCCGATATGCAGAAAGCCGGTGGGCGAAGGCGCGAAACGAACGCGAATTTTCATGGGCGAATTATAATCACAGACGGGCGAAGTTGGACAGCTAAAGCAAACCGGAGGAGGTCAGCAAAAGTCGGCGGCGCTTTTTCACTTCTCGGCCGGTCCGGAATGGGGCAGCATGTCGAAAAATCGGAACCATGTATTTCGGAAAAAAAATTGTGGTGGTCATGCCCGCGTACAATGCGGCCAAGACCGTAACCATGACGGTGGACGAGGTGATGCAGCAGGGCATTGTGGATGACATCATTCTGGTGGACGACCGGAGCCGGGACGACACGGTGAAGGTGGCGTCATCGCTGCCGGGGGTGCAGGTGCACGTGCATGAGACCAACACGGGGTACGGGGGGAATCAGAAGACGTGCTACCGGCTGGCCCTGGATGCGGGGGCGGACATTGTGATCATGGTGCACCCGGATTACCAATACACGCCCAAGTTGATCCCGGCGATGGCCTCGATCATCGCCAACGATTTGCACCAATGCGTGCTGGCGAGCCGGATTTTGGGAGGGTACTCGCTGCAGGGCGGGATGCCGGGCTGGAAATATGTGGCGAACCGATTTCTGACGGCGGCGGAAAACCTGCTGCTGGGGGCCAAACTTTCGGAATATCACACGGGCTACCGGGCGTTTTCGCGGGCGCTGTTGCAGAAGCTGGAGCCGAACCTGGCGGTGAACTCGAACGATTTCATTTTTGACAACCAGATGATCGCGCAGATTTTGTGGCATGGCTTCACGATCGGCGAAGTCAGCTGCCCGACGAAGTATTTCAAGGAGGCGTCGTCCATCAACTTCCGGCGGAGTTGCAAGTATGGTTTCGGCTGCCTGAGCGTGGGGGCGCAGTTCCGGCTGGCGAAGCTGGGGCTGGCCAAACCGAAGTTATTTTTCCCGTAAAGCGAGCGCCCGGCCGGGCCGGGGGCCGGTTGGGAACGGCCCAGCCGGAAGACAAAACGAGCGGCGCCGAGACGAGCGCCGCCGGAGTGGTGGCCTAAAAAGGGGGATGGCCGATTAGCGGAGCGCGAGGGCCAGGCGCGACTTTTTGCGGTTGGCGGCCGGGCGGGTTAGGGCGCCGACCTTGACGGCCTTGTCAAAGACGGAATGGACGCCGGCGAGCAGCTTGGCGGCATCCTCTTTTTTGCCGGCGGCGACGGTGGCGCGGAACGCTTTTTCGGCGCGGCGCAAGTGGGATTTGACGGCGGTGTTCTGGAGGTGCTTGCGTTGGCTGTTGCGCATGCGGCGTTCGGCTGACTTCGTATTGGGCATAAATCGTTAAATGTTTGCTAAAGAGCCCGTGAAGCTAATCAATTGGCGGGGAAAGTCAACGCTGAAAAAAAGCGTCCGCACTTTACTTCTGGCGGCGGGGCTGGTTGTTTAGGAGAATCACGTGAGGCTATTGGAATCGAACATGGCCATGGAAAACGAACCGTGAATTTGCCACTGCGCATTCTGCATCTGGAAGACAACCCGGCGGAGGCGACGCTGGTGCGGGACCAGTTTGCCGGCGACGAACTGGCGGCGGACGTGCGGCACGTCAGCCGGCGGGAGGAATTTGAGCGGGCGCTGGACGAGGGGCATTGGGACCTGGTGCTGGCGGATTACAAGTTGCCGGACTACAACGGGTTGGAGGCGCTCAAGCTGGTCCGGAGGAAGCACCCGAACCTGCCGTTCATTCTGATGTCCGGGACCATTGGCGAGCAGGCGGCCATCGAGAGTTTGAAGGCGGGCGCGACGGATTACATTCTGAAGCACAAACGGGACCGGTTGCCGGCGGCGGTCCGGCGGGCGGTGGCCGAGGCGGCGGAGCGGACGCGGCGGGAGGCGGCGGAAGAGGATTTACGGCGAAGCGAAAAGCAGTACCGGCTGCTTTTTCAGGGCAATCCGCATCCCATGTGGGTCTTTGACCTGGAGACGCTGGCCATTCTGGAAGTCAACGAGGTGGCGACGCAGCATTACGGGTACAGCCGCGACGAATTTTTGCGGATGACCCTGGCGGATTTGCGCGTGCCGGAGGATCCGGGGCGGGGGCGTCCGGCGTTCGCGGACATCAAGGCGCAGGGACTGGTGTGGCGGCATCGCCGCAAGGACGGGGGCGAGATGGACATGGAGCTGATCTGGTCGCCGCTGGCGTTTCGCGGCAAGCTGGCGGCGTTGACGCTGGCGACGGATGTGACCGTGCGGCGGCGGGCGTCCGAGCGGGATGCGATATTCGGGCGGCTGAGCCACAATCTGAGCGCGGTGACGACGGCCTCCGAAGCGGCGCTGTTCATTTGCGAGGCGGCGGACGAATTGTTTCACTGGGATGATTTTGCGCTGGACCTATATTCGGCGGAGCGCGACGAGGTGGTTTCACTGCTGACGATCACGACGGTGGAGGGGGAGCGGGTGGAGATCCCGGCGTCGCCGCAGCCGAAAACGGCGAACGCCCTGGTGCAGCGGGTGATTGCGCGCGGGGCGGAACTGGTGACGGCGGCGGAAACGGGGGACAAGGACGGCACGACGATGCTGGCGCCGATCCGGAAGGGCGACTGCGTGATTGGGGTGCTGTTCATCCAGCGGCGGGAGGCGCACAGCTATGCGGCGCGGGATGTGGAGACGCTGCAGACGCTGGCCGACCAATGCGCGGGCGCCTTGCAACGGGTGCGGGTGGAGGAGCAATTACGCCAGAGCCAGCGGCGGTTTCGCGACCTGTTTGAGAATTCGCCCGACGCCATTTTTGTGGAGGACCTGGCGGGGCGGGTGCTGGATGTGAACCGGGGCGCCTGCGCGTTGCATGGCATGACGCGGGAGGAATTGGTGGGGAGCAATGCGATTGAGAAGCTGGTGCCGGCGGAACGGCAGGAAATCGCGCGGGCGGAATTCAAGAAGCTGGCGGCGGGCCAGCTTTCCTGGGTCGAGAGCGAGAGCCGGCGGGCCGACGGCCGGGTGGTGCCGGTGGAGATCCGCGCGGTGCCGGTGGAATATGACGGTTCGCCGGCGCTGCTTTTTCACGTGCGCGACATCACCGAGCGCCGGGCGGCGGAGCTGGCGCTGCGCAGCTCGGAAACGCTGTTCCGGTCCGTCTGGGAGAATTCCGTGGACGGGATGCGGCTCACGGATGAGGAGGGCACGATCGTGGCGGCCAACCAGGCTTTTTGCCGGCTGGTGGGGCTGACGCATGAACAATTGGATGGCAAACCGTTGACAGTGGTTTATTCAGCCGGGGAGGAGCCGGAAGAGCTGCTGCGGCAGCACCGGGAGCGGTTTCTCGCCCGGACCATCCGCGAGAAACAGGAGACCCGGCGGATTTTGCACGACCGGCGGTCCGTGATTTTTGAGATCACCGATTCGTATGTGGAGTCGGGCGGCAAACCGCGCCTGCTGCTGAGCCTGTTCCGCGACGCGACGTTGCATCGGCGGTTGGAGGAGCAGCTCCGGCAGTCGCAGAAGATGGAGGCGATCGGGCAGCTCGCCGGGGGGATTGCGCACGACTTCAACAACATTCTCACCATCATCCTGGGCCATGCCACGCTGCTGACCATGGCCCAGCTCGACGCCAAGTCGCAGGTGTCCGCACAGCAGATCAAGCAGGCTTCCGAGCGCGCGGCCGGGCTCACGCGCCAGTTGCTGGCGTTTGGGCGGAAGCAGATTTTCAACCCGCGCCCGGTGGACCTCAACCGGGTGGTGCACAAGCTGACCGACCTGCTGGCGCGGTTATTGGGCGAGGACATCGCGCTGCAAATTGATTTCAGCCGCGAGCCGGCGGTCATTTCGGCGGATGTGAGCATGCTGGAGCAGATTCTGCTGAACCTTTCGGTGAACTCGCGGGACGCGATGCCGCACGGCGGCCAGATGGGCATTCGGATTGCCGCGTGCGAGGTGGACCCGGAACACATGCTGCGGGTGGCGGAGGCCCGGACGGGCAAATTCATCCGGCTGAGCCACGCAGACACCGGCGAAGGGATTCCGCCGGAGAATCTCGCGCGCATCTTTGAGCCTTTTTTCACCACCAAGGAGCTTGGGAAGGGCACGGGACTGGGCCTGGCGACGGTGTTTGGCATCGTCAAACAGCACGAGGGCTGGGTGGAAGTTGAAAGCGAACTCGGCAAGGGCACGACGTTTCACATCTATTTTCCGGTGACGGCGGCGGCGGCGGTTGACCCGGAGCAAATGGACACCCAGTTTCATGCGCGCAAGGGCACCGAGACGATCCTCGTGGTGGAAGACGAGCGCGACTTGCGCGAGATCGTCACCCGCACGCTCAATCTCAACGGCTACCGGGTGTTCCAGGCGGTGGACGGCCATCACGCGCTGGAGATCTGGTCCGAATACCAGAATAAAATAGACCTGGTGTTCACCGACATCATCATGCCGGGGGGCATCAACGGACGCGAACTGGCGGACCGCCTCTGGGCCGACAAGCCGGGTTTGAAAGTGATTTTCTCCAGCGGTTACGGGGCGGACGCCTTGGGAAAGGATTTCAAACTGGATCCCAAGCTGAACTATCTGCAGAAGCCGTACCTGCCGCAGACGCTGTCCCGCGTCATCCGGCGGTGTCTGGATAATGAAAGCATCGCGTGAATGGGCCGGGAGGTTTTTAATATGGCGGCCGGCGGCGCAAATTCACAAAATCCGGGTTTGAGAAAATTCAGCGAAAGAAGAATGACATGATCATCGCCCCTTCACTACTGGCGTCTGACTTCACCCGCCTGGGCAGGGAAGCCGCCCGCGCGGAGCGCGCCGGCGCCGACTGGCTGCACTTGGACATCATGGACGGCCAGTTTGTGCCCAACATTTCCTTCGGGCCCGGGGTCGTGGCCGCCGTCCGCCCGCAGGCCCCGAAGCTGTTTTTTGACGCGCACCTGATGTGCGTGAATCCGGAGATCTTGCTGGAGCCGTTTGTGGAAGCCGGCGTGGATGAAATGATCGTCCATGTGGAGCTGGGGGAGCGGGTGGCGCCGCTGCTGTGGAAGATCCGTTCGCTGGGCAAAAAGGTGGGGTTGGCCATCAACCCGCCCACGGCCATTGGCGAGGTGCAGCCGTTTTTGGACAAGATTGACCTGTTGCTGGTGATGACGGTCAATCCCGGATTTGGCGGCCAAAGTTTCATCCACGAGTGCCTGCCCAAAGTCCAGCAAGCGGACGAGTGGCGGCGGGCGCGGAAGTTGCACTACCGCCTGGAAGTGGACGGTGGGATCAGCAATGAAACGGTGGCCGATTGCGCCCGCGCCGGGGCGGACACGTTTGTGGCGGGCACGGCGCTGTATCACCAGCGCAACATGGGGGCGGCGATCCGAAAGATGCGGAAGCTCGCGCAGGAAAACGATCCGACGCTGGCGGATCTGAAGGTATGACGCCGGCCGGGGCCGGTTTTCGGCACTGGTCCGGCGCCAGAGGAGGCGCGGGGAAGGATGCAATTTCCATTGCGAGCTGGCGGTGTTCTGGTATGCTGGCCGTCCGTTTTAACCGAAGATTTAATAAAATTTATGTCACAGCATCGCAGTCTCCGCGCCGCGTCCACGTTGGGCGGCAAGCGCAATGTACTCAAGCGTTTTGAGCGCACCGAGCTTCTGAAGAAGCGCGGCCAATGGAAGGCAGGCGACCGGATCACCGGTTTGCGCAAGACGAAGCCGGAAGCCTGAACAGTTTGGGGGGCTGGGGTTGACGATTTGCGCCGGGAGCGGCGAGGCTGTTCCCGGTGGCTGACCGGCGACCGGCCGCCCGGTTGCTTGTGGTTCGTCTGCAAAAGTTTCTCGCCGACGCCGGTGTGGCTTCCCGCCGGGCTGGCGAGCAGTTTATTTTGGACGGGCGCGTTTCCGTGAACGGGCAGACGGTCCGGTTGCTGGGGAGCAAGGTGGATCCCCTGCATGACCGGGTGGTGGTGGACGGGAAGCCGGTACGGGCAAAAAAGTTGCTGTATCTGGCGTTGAACAAGCCGCGGGGGTGCGTCTGTTCCCGGCAGGATGAGCTGAACCGGCCGACGATTTACGAGCTGCTGCCGCGCGAGTGGAACACGGTGCAGACGGTGGGCCGGCTGGACTACAACAGCGAAGGGTTGATTTTTCTGACGAATGATGGACAATTCGCCTTGCGCCTGACCCATCCGCGTTACGGGGTTCGTAAAAAGTATCTCGCCACGGTGGAAGGGGAGGTGACGCCGGCCATGCTCGAGGTGTTCAAACGGGGTGTTTTTCATGAAGGCGAACGGCTGCGGGCGCTGGGGGCGAGGGTCATCTCGGGCACGCATGACCGGAGCGTGGTGGAAGTGGAACTCGGCGAGGGCAAGAACCGCGAGGTGCGGCGGTTGTTTGAATCCCAGGCGCTGACGGTAAAAAAGTTGCAGCGGACGCAAATCGGCCGCATTCGGCTGGGCGAATTGAAGCCCGGCAAATGGCGCACATTGAATGCTGTGGAGATAAAGACTTTGATTTCAGATTTATGAAAACGAACTGCTGGTTGATTTTAGGAACAATGCTCGCGACGAGTGTCGTGGCGCAGGTGAATACCAACAAGCTGCCGGAAATTCCCCCGCCAGCGGTCGCCGCGCCCGCTGCGCCGGCCCCCGCCGCGACGCCGGTGGTCGCTCCGGCGGAGGTCAAGACGAACGCGCCGGCCAAGAAAGCCGTCAAAGCCAAGAAAAAGGCCAAGAAGGCCAAGGCCCCGGTGAAGGTGGCGGAGAAGGCCGAGAAGAAAGCGCCCGAGCTGTCCAACCTGCCGGTGACCCTGGTTCCCGGTCCCGCCACGGTGGATGCCGACAATGTCAATTTACGCGGTCAGGCCGGTTTGAAGGGCGAAGTGGTGGGGCATGTGAAAAAGGGCGACACCGTGACGGTGCTGTCTGAAATCAACCTGGAGAAGCCGAAGGCCGGCGAGCCGGCGCAATGGGCCAAAATCGCGCTGCCGGGCGGCACCAAGGTGTGGATTGATTCCAAGTTTGTGACCAACAACGTGGTTTCCGCCAGCAAGCTGAATCTGCGCGGCGGTCCCGGCGAGAATTTCAGCGTGCTCGGAATTGTTGAGAAGGGCACCAGCGTCAACTCCGTCACCACCAAGGGTGATTGGATGCAGATCGAAACGCCGTCCAGCGCGTTTGCGTTCGTGGCGGCCGGTTATTTGAAGCAGGAAGGCGCCGCCCCGGAGACCAATATTGCGGCGCAGCCCGCGATTGCGGCCACGGAAAATGCGCCGGCGCCCGCGCCGCAGATGGCTGCGCCGGTGGCGACGCCGACGCCCGTGACGGAAGCCCCGACGATTGCGCCGCCGGCTGCGAATCCGCCGCCGGCTCCGGCCCCGGTCACTCCGGCTCCGGCCCCGGAAGTTGCCGCCATGCCGGCCCCGGCCCTGCCGGCGCCGACACCGGCGATCGTGCCCACGCCGACACTGGCCCCGGATGATACGGACACCAATCTGCCGCCGCCGCCGCCGCGTATTGTGACCCACGAGGGTTCGGTCCGCCACTCGGTCAGTCCGGTCGCACCGACCTATTTCGAGCTGTATGATCCGGCGGACGACAAGGCGATCAATTACCTGTACACCACCAGCACCAACCTGAACCTTGCCCGTTACAATGGCCTGCACATCACCGTGACCGGTGAGGAAGCCATGGACGTGCGCTGGAAGGATACGCCGGTGCTGACGATCCAGAAGATTTTCGTGTTGCCTTCGGACAACCAAAAATCAAAGCCGTCGTCCTCCGGCAAGGCCAAGTGACCATCGGGTGAGACGATTTTGTCGTGAACAATCTCATTGACGGGCGGGCCATCGCCGCGCAAATCCAGCGTGAACTGGTGGCGCGGGTGGCGCAGTTGAAGACGCGCGGCGTGGTGCCCGGGCTGGCTTTTGTGCGGGTGGGGGAAGACCCCGCCTCCAAGGTCTATGTGGGGCGGAAGGAAAAAGCGTGCGCCGAGCTGGGCATCGTGTCCCAAACGCACGTCCTGCCAGTGAGCACCACCGAAGCGGAACTTCTCGGGCTGATTGACAAATTAAACGCCGCCCCGCAGCTTCACGGCATTCTGGTGCAGGCTCCGCTGCCGAAACACATCCGCGAATCGGCGATTTACTCCCAGGTGCTGCCGGCCAAGGACGTGGATGGTTTTCATCCGGTCAATGTCGGCAAACTCATGCTGGGCGATCCCAGCGGTTTCCGTCCCTGTACGCCGGCGGGCGTGGTGGAATTGCTGGCGCGTTCCGGCGTCAAGACCGAGGGGGCCGAGGTGGTGATTTTGGGCCGCGGGAACATCGTGGGCAAGCCGATGGCCGCCATGCTCTGCCAGAAAGGGCGCGCGGCCAACTGCACGGTCACCATTTGCCATTCCGCCACGCGGGACATTGCGGCGCATTGCCGGCGGGCGGATATCATCGTGGCCGCCATGGGCGTGGCCGAATTTTTGAAGGCGGACATGGTCAAGCCCGGTGTCGTGGTGATGGACGTGGGCGTCAACCGGGTTCCCGATCCGAGTTCCAAAACTGGAACGCGGCTGGTGGGCGATGTGGATTTCAAGCACGTCCAGCCCATCGCGGGCCGGATCACGCCCAATCCCGGCGGGGTCGGTCCCATGACCATTGCCATGCTCATGCAGAACACCGTCCAAGCCGCCGAAAAATCGCTTACTTAAACTGCTCCCAACCCCCCAACTGAATTCTCAAATGCAACAAGCCTCCCGCATTCTTCCCGACCTGCAATGCTCCCTGATGTGCGAAGAAGTCCGTCAGGAAATCAACGGCAACCTCATTCTCATCGGCGTGATCCAGTACCTGCGCGTGCCGCAACTGCCGATCACCGCCGGGCGCGTCTGTGTCTTCAACCGGTGGACGGCGGGCATTGGCCAGTTTACCGAATCCGTCCGCATCATCGCGCCGGACCAGACCACGGTGGTCAGCAAGGGCGAATCGAAGTTTGAATTGCGCGATCCGGCCATGAGCGCGACGAGCGTGATGTTTTTCGGCAACGTGAAATTCGAAGTCGCCGGCACCTATTTTGTGGAGATCAACGTGGACGACGTCATGAAGATGCGCTTCCCCCTGCCGGTGGTCGTGGTGCCGCCGCCCGGCCAGACGCCGCCTGCCGCACCCGCCGCGGGTGCCGCGGACAAACCATAAACGGCGGCGTTCTGCCGAGCCGAGGCCGGCAGCGTCCCGATCGGGGGCGCGGAATGAGTTGCTCTTCCAAGACGCTCGCGCGAATGACGGAGGACTGGGCGCCAGCTTTCAGTTTGCCGCGAGCTCACGTTCGCGGCCACGAGGGAGTTCCCCGGGGATACCGGGTGTTCGTGCTTTAGCTGGGGTCCCGGATCCGGGGCGCGTTTTGGGAACAGGGGCTGGCCGCCGCAACCGACTCCCTGATGATTTTGAAATTTCACCATTTGCTTCAATTTTGCTAGTTTTGCAGGGTGAGTGCGTTTACCGAGCCGGCGTTTGCCTGGGAACCCATCACGCCACGCGGCGTGGCGGCGTTCGCCCGCGCCTCATTTGAGCGGCTCTTTGTGGTGCAGGCGGTCGTCGCCCTGCTCGGCGCCGCGGCCATCTTCTGGATTTTATCGGATGGCATTTTCCCGACGATTGACGCGGCCGTGGGCGAGTTGCCGGACGCGGGGGAAATCCACGGCGGGAAACTGGAATGGCGCGACGATTCGCCGGTGCTGCTGGCGGAAGGCAGAATCCTGGCCTTCAGCGTGGACCTCGATCATGGCGGTGCGTTGCGTTCCCCGGCTGATTTTCAGTTTGAATTCGGGCGCGATTCCGTCCGCATCTTCTCCCTCTTCGGGGAAACCGAGTTTAATTACCCGCCGGCGTATGTCATTGCCGCCAACCAGACGGATGCGCGGCCCACCTGGGGCGCGTGGGCGCCGGACATTCTCGGCCTGGCCGCACTGGGCACCTTTGTGGGGCTGCTGGTCATGTGGGCGCTGCTGGCCACGGTTTATTTTGTGCCCGTCTGGCTCATCTGTCTGTTCAGCAACCGGGACCTGAGCTTTGGCGCCAGTTGGAAGCTGGCCGGGGCGGCGCTGATGCCCGGCGCCTTGCTGTTCTCATTGGCGCTGGTGCTTTACGACCTGGGCGGATTCAACATTTTGCAACTGTGCCTGGCCTTTGGGATGCATCTGGTCATCGGCTGGATCTATTTGTTTGTGAGCCCGATGTTTCTAAAGCGCGCCCTGCCACCGGAAAAAAAGAACCCCTTTACGCAACCGGGGTAGGGAGGCGCCGGCGGGCGGAGCGGCTGCCGCGCGCGGCGGATGAAAAATCCCTCGTTCCCCACGGGCTTTATTGTTAGATTCGCGGCCACATGAAGTGGACAAAAACTTTGATTCCGACCCTCCGCGAAGCCCCGGCTGACGCGGAAATTCTTTCGCACAAGCTGTTGTTGCGCGCGGGCCTCATCCGCAAGCTCGCCGGCGGCGTTTATACCTTTCTGCCGCTGGGGCTGCGGGCCCTGCGCAAGGTGGAGCAGATCATTCGCGAGGAGATGGACCGGTCCGGCGCCGTGGAGGTGCTGATGCCGGCGCTGCAGCCGCCGGAAATCTGGCAGCAAAGCGGCCGTTACGAGACGGCCAGCAACGTGCTGTTTAAACTGAAGGACAGCGGCAACCGCGAGTGGGTGCTGAGCCCCACGGCCGAAGAGGTCATCACCACGCTGGCCGCCAACGAAATCAATTCGTACCGGCAGTTGCCGAAGAATTTCTACCAAGTCAGCGTCAAGTTTCGCGACGAGATCCGGCCGCGGTTCGGGCTGATGCGGGCGAAGGAGTTCATCATGAAGGACGCCTATTCGTTCGACTGCACGGACGAGGGGGCGATGGCCAGCTACCAGAAGATGTATGAGGCCTATACGCGGATTTTTGCGCGGTGCGGGTTGAAGGCGTTCCCGGTGGAGGCGGACACGGGGGTGATCGGGGGCAATTACTCGCACGAGTTCATGGTGCCGGCCGAGACGGGCGAGAACGAAGTGGCGTTCTGCGAGGCGTGCGGTTACGCGGCCAACCTGGAGAAGGCCACCAGCGGCCTGCCCAAGACGGCGGCGCGGGAAGTTGGCGCGCCGGTGGAGAAGTTTCCCACGCCCGGCGTGGTGACCATCGAGGCGCTGAGCAAGGCGCCCTACAGCGTGCCGGCCAACCGGCAGGTCAAGACGCTGATCTTCATCGCCGATTCCAAGCCGGTCATCATCCTGATCCGCGGCGACGACCAGTTGAACGAGACGAAATTCATGGCCAAAACCGGCGCAGTGGCCGTGCGGCCGGCGACGCCGGAGGAAATAGTCCCGCTGCTGGGGGCCAAGCCGGGATCGCTCGGGGCGGTGGTGAAGGTGCCGGCGGACGTGAAGATTTTTGCCGACGAGCGGCTGCAGGGCGCCAATGGCATGACCACCGGCGCCAACGAGGATGGTTTCCATTTCCACAACGTTTCGCTGGAGCGGGACATCAAAGTGACGGCGTGGTTTGATCTGCGCACGGTCACCGCGGGCGAACCGTGTCCGAAGTGCGGCAAGACGCTGAAGATCCGGCGGGCGATCGAGGTGGGGCACGTGTTCAAGTTGGGGACGAAGTACAGCAGCAAGCTGAACGCGACGTTTCTGGACGCGGATGGGCAGCGCAAGCCATCGGTGATGGGCTGCTATGGCATCGGGGTGACGCGCACGTTGCAGGCGGTGATCGAGCAGTGCAACGACAAGGACGGCGTCATCTGGCCGCTGAGCGTGGCGCCGTACCAAGTGTGCATCACGCCGCTGGCCGTGGCGCCGGAGAGCCAGGCGATGCAGTTGGCGGAACGGTTTTACGCGGAACTCACGGCCAAGGGCGTGGAGGTGATTCTGGACGACCGCGACGAGCGGCCCGGCGTGAAGTTCAAGGACGCGGACCTGGTGGGCTTTCCCCTCCGGATCGCCTTGGGCGAAAAGTCGCTGGCGAAAGGGCTGGTGGAAATCAAGCCGCGCGGCGGGGCGTTGGAATCGGTGAAGATCGAGGAGGCCGTGGCGGAAGTTTTGAAACGGTTGCAGGTTTAGCGCCCGGGAAGCGGGGTGGGAGCGCAAGCCGCCGCCGGTGCCATGGATCATTCCGAACAGGTCTTGAAGCTGGCGTTTGCCGCGCACAATGCCGGGCGGCAGGACGAAGCGGAGGCGTTGTGCCGTACGCTGGTGCAGGCCGGGCGGGCGGATGGCCAGCTCTGCTTCCTGCTGGGAATGGTCTTGCACCAGACGGGCCGCGATCCCGAAGCGGCCGAATGGCTGGAACGGGCGGGGGAACGGCAACCGGAAAGCGCGCGCATCGCCAGCGGGTTGGGGGTGGTCTGGCAGAAGCTGGGCGACCCCAGGCGGGCGGCGGGACATTTTGCCCGGGCCGCCGAACTGGAACCGCGGGCGCCCAATCATTTCTACGGCCTGGGCAACGCGGTTTATCAAGCGGGCGAACTGGAGCGGGCGGCGGCGGCGTTTCAACGGGCCGCGGAATTGAACCCGCGGGACGCGGAAAGCTGGAACAATCTGGGGAAGTGTCTGAAGGAGTTGAACCGCATCCATGAATCCATCGCCGCCTATGACCGGGCGCTGGAAGCCAATCCCGGCTACCTGTTGGCCCGGCAGGGGCGGGCGATCTCGCTGCTGACGGCGGGGCGGATGGTGGAGGGTTTTCGGGATTATGAAGTGCGCTGGCTGACGCTCAAGCCGCGCGAGTTTGCGGCGCCGCGTTGGGACGGGCGGCCGATTCCCGGGAAGACCCTGTTCTTGCATGCCGAACAGGGTTTTGGCGATGGCATTCAAAGCGCGCGTTATCCGCGGCTGGCCCGCCGGCGCTGCGACCGGGTGATTTTGGAATGCCGGCCGGAACTCAAGACGCTGTTTGTCGAGTCGGGGGTGGCGGACGAGGTGATCGCGTTTGGCGAAACGCCGCCGGCTTGCGATTTTTACACATCGGTCATCAGCCTGCCGGGGCTGCTGGGCTTCACGCCGGAAACCCTTCCGGGCGACGTGCCGTATCTTCAGGCTCCGCCCGCGGTGATCCTGCCGGGGGGAAACGGGGGCGCGCTCAAGGTGGGCTTGGCATGGGCGGGCAGCGCCACGCACCGCGACGATGCCAACCGTTCGGTGCCGCTGGCCATGCTGGCGCCGGTGCTGGCGGTGCCGGGCGTTTCGTTCTATAGCTTGCAAATGCCGGTGCCCGCGCGAGACGCGGCGGCAATGACCGGCTTTGCGAACCTGAGGGCCTTGGGCGGCTGGGCCGATTACCGGGCCACGGCGGCGGCGGTGGCCGCGCTGGACCTGGTGATTTCAGTGGACACTTCCGTGGCCCACCTGGCGGGGGCGCTGGGCAAACCGGTGTGGACGCTGGTGCAGTTCGCGGCGGACTGGCGCTGGTTCACGAAGTTCGGCGAGCGGACGCCGTGGTATCCCACGATGCGGCTGTTCCGCCAGAACCGGCGCGGCGACTGGCCGGAGGTCATCGGCCGGGTGGCGGCGGAATTGCGGAGCCGGCGGGCGTAGAGCATTTCTTTTCTGTCAATGCTCTAGCCCGGATATTTCGCAGTCGAACCTGTAGCGCAGACTTCCAAAGTCTGCTGTGTCGCGGGTTTCCAAACCCGCAGCCGCCGCGCCATGGCGACACCCTGCCGATTTGGAAATCGCCGATACAGCAGGTTGGGAAACCTGCGCTATGCCGGAGTTGCCCCCGTCCGCCAAGGCAACCATGAAATTTCCGGGCCAGGAAAAGCTGAATTGGTTCACGCGGCCGCGTCGGCAGCGGCGGCGGTTTCGTCATTGAGCGACTCGCGCACCACGCGGGTCAGGTCGGCGTAGGAATACGGTTTGGGCAAGAAGCGGGCGTTGTTGCGTTCGAGGGTTTCGGCGCTCACGATGTCATCCGAATAACCGCTGGTGAAGATGACGCGCAAGGCGCGCTGTTCGCTGAGCATTTTTTCGGCGAGTTCCATGCCGGACATGCCTTCGGGCATTTTCATATCGGTCAGGAGGAGGTCAATTTCCGAGCGGTGTTCGCCCCAGACCTGGAGGGCCTGGCGGCCGGAGTTGGCCTCGAGCACGCGGTAACCGCAATCGTGGAGGAAGTCGCGGGCCATTTCGCGGAGGACGAGTTCGTCTTCGACGACGAGGACGGTTTCCGAGCCGCCGGCGGCGGGCGCGGCGGCGGCGGGCGATTCAGCCGGGGTGGCGGGGGCCTCGTTGCTGGCGGGGAAAAAGATGGTGAAGGTGGTGCCGTGGCCGACTTCGCTGGCGACTTCGATCCAGCCGGCGTGTTGTTTGACGATGCCGAAGACGGTGGCGAGGCCGAGGCCGGTGCCCTTGCCGGGCTCCTTGGTGGTGAAGAAGGGCTCAAAAATCCGGGCGCGGACCTTGGCGGACATGCCGCAGCCGGTATCGGTCATCTGGAGGCGGACGAAATGGCCGATGCGGGCATCGGGGTGATGTTCGAGGTAATCGGGGCCGACCCAGCATTCGTCCACGGCAATGGTCAAGGTGCCGCCGCTGGCCATGGCGTCATGGGCGTTGACGGCGAGGTTCATCAAAATCTGGTCAATCATGCCGGCGTCGCCGTAAATGGGCGTCGGTTCGCCGGAGCATTCGAAGCGCAGGACGATGGTTTCGCCGAGGAGGCGGCCGAGCATCTTGTTCAGGTTGGCGACGACCTCGTGGAGGTTGAGGGGGCGCGGCTGCATGATGTTTTTGCGGCTGAACATGAGCAACTGGCGGGTGAGGCCGGCGGCGCGTTCGGCGGCGCCGTAAACGGCGAGGGTGGCGTCCTGCACGGCGGGGGCCAGGGTGGGATCGGCGAGCAGCTTGCTGGTGTGGCCCTGGATGATGGTGAGCATGTTGTTGAAGTCATGGGCCACGCCGGCGGCGAGCTGGCCGATGGACTCCATTTTTTGGGCCTGCAACAACTGGCCCTCGAGGCTGAGGCGGGCGGTGATATCCTCGCCGTAGCAATGGACGACCTTGCTGGAGGCGGCGGGATGGAAGGACCAGGAAATAGTGTGGTCGCCGATCTTGGTTTCGAGGTTGGCGCGGCTGGCGCCGGACTGGAGGCAGCCGGCGGCGATGTCGGTGACGTCGGGCGGGAGGATTTCGCGGGGATGGGCGCGGCCGACGGCCTGGGCGAGGTTTTCGGCGGCGGCGTTCAAATAGGTGATGGAGCCGTCGGCGGAGATCTCAAGGGCGGGGTTGGGGTTTTCCTTCACGAAGGAGGCGAGCTTTTGCATGGCGGCCTCGGCGCGGCGGCGTTCGGCGGCCATGCCGATGGTGTTGGCGGCGGAGAGGAGGAACTGGACTTCGTCCGGGGTGAAGACGCGCTTATGGGTGGTGAACACGGCGAGCACGCCGAAGGGGAGGCCGCGGGTGGGGATGGCGGCGGTGATGCCGCCGACGATGCCGCAGGCGGCGAGCGGAGCGGGCAGCTTGAACTGGGTCTGGAGGGAGATATCGTCCACCACGGAAACCTCGCCGGTGAGGGCGGTGAAGCCCACCTGGGAATCGTGCTCAGAGAAGGCGAAGACCTGGCGGAGAGTGTCGGCTTTCCAACCGTTGCCGGCGAGGAGCAGGAAGCGTCCATTGGGCAGGCGTTCGAAGACGGCGGAGTATTCGGTGGCGAGCATCTGGGCGGCCATGAGGGCGCCCTGGGAAAAGAGGGTTTCGAGGTCGGTGATGACGAGGGCGCCCTGGCCGAGGGCGGCGACGATGGTTTGCTGGTGGGCGCGGTCGCGGAGTTTTCGTTCGGCGTCGTCGCGTTCCGTGGCGCGCTGCTGGAGGGCGGCGGCCATCTCATCGAATTTTTCGGCGAGCTGGCCGAGTTCGCCTTCGGCTTGGTGGAGGCCGGTGCGGGCCTGGAGGTCGCCGGCGGAGAGCCGGGTGATCGCCTGGGACAAGGCGCGGACCTGGCGCAGGATGAAATGTTCGCCGCCGTACCAGGCGGCTATCAGGGCCAGGATGCCGACGATGAAGCTCTCCCAAGGGACACTGAGGGCATACGGTTTCAACCAGTCGGGGGCGAAATCCCAGAACCAGCTTTGGTTGACGATGAAGGTGAGCACGAGGGCGGGCAAAATCCACAAAAAGACGCTGGCCACCAGTTGGACCCGGAGGCTGGAAAAGCGTTTAATGAATTTGCGCGTCATTAGATGGCGAGGAATATAGCCTAATTGGGCCGGTGCGAAAACCTCAAACGGGCGCGGCGAGGGCGGCGGCGCGGCCGCGTGGGAGGCGGCCGAGGTGAAAGGTGAGGAAGCCGAGCAGGAACTGGCGCAGTTCACCGACTTGCGCGCCGGACAATTGGAGGCGGGCATTGGCGGCCCAATCGCCCTCCGCGAGGGCCCGGGCAATTTTTTGGGCGCCGGGGGTGAGCGGCAGATCGGCGGCGTCCGGGGCCAGGCCCAGCTCGCGGAGGAGCTTGAGCTCGAAGGTGAAGATGTTCCGGGGCTGTGGCGGCTGTGCGCAGAGGAGCTGCAGGAAGGCGCGGGTGAGCTCGAAGATCTCGGGCAGCGGGGTCTCGGTTTCCGTGGCGAGCTCGAGGCAGGCGGCGGCGTAGCCGGCCTGCTGGAGCTTCAGGGGATCTTCGCGGATGGCGGCGTGGGTTTCGCGCAGGCTGATTTCGCGGAGGAGATGGAGTTCGGAACGGCGGCTGCGGGTGAAGGAGAAGTCGGCGGCGTAGAAGAGGTCGAGCTTGCCGGCGAAGGGCGAGCGCGGACGGCGGGCGCCCTTGGCCACGGTGGCGAGGCGGCCAAGCCCGGGCGTCAGCCAGTGGACGATGAGGCTGGTTTCCGTGAGCGGCCGGGTGCGCAGAATGATGCCCTGGGCGGATTCAGTCATGCGGCAGGCGAGCGGGATGGGGGGGAGCGGGGGCCGCAGGATTTGCGGGCCAAAGGTTTTTTTCACCCGGAGCGAGTTCGGGCAGGATGGCGCCGAGGCTGACGATGTACTTGATGCCGTCGGCGACGCTGAGGTCGAGCTTGGTGACTTTTTCTTCGGGGACGAGGACGAGGAAGCCGGAGGTGGGATTGGGCGTGGTGGGGACGAAGACGCTGACGAGGTTTTTGCCGGTGGGGGGGAGGATGCCGCCCTGCGCCTCGCTGGTGATGAAGCCGACGGAATAACTGCCGGGGTGGGGGAACTCCACGAGCACGACGGTTTTGAAGGAGTTGCGGTTGCCGGCGAAGGCGTCATTGACCTGTTTGATGGCGCCGTAAAATTTATTAAGGAGGGGCACGCTCAGCATGAGGGTGTCGAGCCATTCGATCATGCGTTTGCCGATGTAGTATTGGGCGAGGACGCCGACGCCGGTGATGAGCGTGGCGGCGAGGGCGAGGGCCAGGAGGCTCCAGTACCAGAACATGGGGCCGGACTGGCCGTTTTCGTAGATGAGGGCCGGGGCCAGGAAATGCGGGAGAAAGAACAGGAGGGTGTCGGTAAAGCTGGAGATGGTGCCGAAGATCCATTTGACGGCCGCGAGGGTGAGCAACGCGGGCAAAGAGATGACGAGACCGGTCAGGAAACTGCGGCGCCAACGGGCGAAAAGTGTTTTTCTCACGCAATGATTCTAGCGGGGGACGCGAGTTTCGCGAGTGAAAAGCGGCGGGCCAGGCGGTGGAGCAGGCGGTTTTCCTCGCGTTTCATCCGGCGGCGCAGGCGCGGCTGCAAGTCGTCATAGCCGCGGAGGTGCAGGACGCCGTGGATGACGTAGCGCACGACTTCCGACGGCCAGGTGGTGCGGAATTCACGGGCCTGGGCGACGGCGTCGTCCACGCAGATGACGAGTTCGCCGTGGAGCTGCCATTCGGCAGCAGGCGGGGCGGGGTCCGAACCGAGGTAGTCGAAGGTGATGACGTCCGTGGAGCCGGGATGTTGCAGGAACTGCCAATTGACGCGGGCCATTTCGCGGGCGCCGACGAGGCGGATGCCGAGTTCGGCGCGCTCGATTTTCAGTTCAGCGAAGAGGGCGGAGACGATTGACCGGAGCAAGCGCGGGTTGATTTTTTGGGTGCGCTGGCGGTTGGCGATGACGAGGCTCATGCCGGGCTCCCGGTTTTGGCCCGGCTGCGATGTTCCTCGTAGGCGGCGATGATGCGCTGCACGAGAGGGTGGCGGACGACGTCGCGCTTGGAGAACTCGACGATGGCGATGCCCTCGGTGTGGCGGAGGGCGCGATGGGCCTCGGCGAGGCCGGAATGCTTGTGGGGCGGGAGGTCAATCTGGGTTTCGTCGCCGGTGATGACGGCCTTGGAGCCGTGGCCGAGGCGGGTGAGAAACATGAGCATCTGTTCGGTGGTGGAGTTTTGGGCCTCGTCCAGGATGATGAAGGCGGTGTTCAAGGTGCGGCCGCGCATGTAGGCGAGGGGGGCAATCTCGATGGTGCCGCGCTCCATGTGTTTGGCGATTTCCTCGGCGGGCAGCATGTCGTGGAGGGCATCGTGGAGCGGGCGGAGGTAGGGGGTGATTTTTTCGAGCAGGTCGCCGGGAAGAAACCCCAGGGCCTCGCCGGCTTCGACGGCGGGGCGGGTCAAAATGATGCGGGAGACGGTGCCCTCGCGGAAGGCCGCCAGGGCCATGGCGACGGCGAGGTAGGTCTTGCCGGTGCCGGCGGGGCCGATGCCGAAGGTGACGTCGTGGTGGCGGATGGCGTCGAGGTACTGCTTCTGGCCGACGGTCTTGGCGGTGACGCCGGGCTTGCGCTCATGGGTGGTCACGCGGTCGCTCACCATGTCCTTGAGGATGGTGGCGCCCTCGTGCTTGACGACGCTGAGAGCGTGGGTGAATTCGCGGTTTTTCACGGGCGAGCCGGCCTTCAGGAGGTCCTCGAGGGAGGCGAAGAGTTGCTTGGCGCGTTCAACGTCCGCGGGCGGGCCGTCGAGCTTGATCCAGCCTTCGCGGGCGGTGGCTCTGACGCCGAGCTCGGTTTCGAGGGCGTGGAGGTTGCGGGGTTCGTGGTTGAACAGTTGCTGCGCGAAACGCGCGTTTTCGAAATGAAGGGTTTCAGTGGCCACAAGGTTTAGCGGAGGGGTGAGATGGGGTGGACGGCGGCGCGGCGGCGGCGCCCGGTCGTTGAGAAGCGATATTTCATCGCAACGTGGGCGGGAACGATTCGCGAATGGAGGAGGGGGCCGGCACTCCAGCGGGGGCTGGGCGGGCGCCGGTTGGCGCAATGAGTTCCGTTACCATGGGGTAATTTCACGTCAGAGTGGGGCCAAAGTCAAGCGGGTGAGCCGGTTGGGGGGCGATCCGGGGGCGTTTGGAAGATTTTTGGTTTGATTAGGTTTGATTCAAGGAACTTGCGGGCGGGGCGAAAGGCTTTAGCGGCAGAGGGTAATGCTGTCGGCTCACGGCGCGTGGGAATTCGCGGCGCGGGGGGTGATTTTGGGGGGCAGGGCGCCAGCGGCGACGGCGCTTTCCCGCGCGCGCACCACGAGCTTCTCAGGAGGACCGTCGCCCGCGCGAAAGCGGCGTGGCGCTGCGCTTCCCGCCGCAGCCCATGACGCTTCGAGCAATGACGACGCGCCCGGCGATTCTGTTCGCGTCATGGACTTCCGGCAGCGTGCCGGGAAACGCCGGGTGAGGGCACCCGGCTTGGCAGCGACGGGTGCTGGCCTGGGTGAGGCCGCAGCATTCACCGCATCAGTATGGCATGGATTCGGGAGGGGTGTTAGTTAGCCGCTAACGGCGGAAGCGGGAACGGACGGCCAAGGCTGACAAGGGCTTGCCGGGGGCAGTCGGGGGTGTGTAATCTTGCCGGACGCCAAACGTCTGGATTTCGACATTATCATTATGATTGCACCTTTGTTTTTCAAAAGCCTGATGACGTTAACGATGGGTGCCGGGCTGGCCGGGCTGGCGGCGGAGGCGTTTGCCGAAGAAGCGGGGGGGCCGCAGTATTACGAGGTGCGGGTTTACAGCACGCCATCGGCGGCGCAGCAGCAGCGGGTGAATGATTATTGGCAGGCGGCGGCCATTCCGGCTTACAACCGCATGGGCATACGACCCATCGGGGTGTTCACCGAGCAGGAATCTTCGGCGACGAACAAGGTATATGTGTTGATTCCGTGCGATTCGCTGGCGGTTTTTGGCACGATCCCGGCGAAGCTGGCGGCGGATGGGGAGTACCAGAAGGCGGCGGCGGATTTCCTGGGGGCGACGAAGACGAACGCGGCGTACGAACGGTTTGAAAGCTCGCTGCTGGTGGCCTTTGATGGCATGAAGCACCTGGCGGCGCCGCCGGCGGGCCGGAATGTGTTTGAGCTGCGGACTTACCTGAGCCCGGGGGAGAGCAAGGGCTGGAACAAGATCCAAATGTTCGAGGCCGGGGAAATCGGGGTGATGAAGGAGGTGGGCTTGGCACCGGTGTTTTACGGCCGGGTGGTGGTGGGCGGGCACATGCCCTGCCTGATGTACATGACGTGCGGGGAGGACCCGGCCGAGCATAAAAAGCACTGGGAGGCGTTTTCCGCGGCGCCGGTGTGGAAGCAGTTGCAGAATGATCCGCAGTACAAGGACAACATGATCGGCATGATCCGGGTGTTGCTGAAGCGGATGCCGGCGTCGCAATTGTAAGAATTAGATTCGGCCATTTAGGTTTTGGCGGATCGGGCCGATACTACGTTATGAAGATAACCGGCAAGATTGTCGTCCTCTGTGTGGGCCTGGTTTTTTTTATCACGGCGGCCTTCATGGCGACCATTTGGCGGCAGCAGGGTGCGATATATGAACGCGTCCAGCCCATCGTGGTCCAGCAGGCGTATGCTGACGCGGGGAAGGTTGCGCAAGCGACGTATTTCAACTGCCAGAGCCGGGAGGCGGACAACCGGGTGCACCTGCGGCATGATCTTTTGGTGGCGCATGAACTTGTGAAGCGGGGCGGAGACTTCAGCTTGGACACGAACCTTGTCAAATGGACGGCGATTGACCAGTTGACGAAGCAACCCACGAGCGTGGAACTACCGCGGATGCTGCTGGGCGCCGAATGGCTGGGGCAAAACTCTGAGACGAACGAGCCATCGCCGCTGGTGGACGAGGTGCGGCGGTGGACGATGGATCATTGCACGGTGTTTGAGCGGATGAACGAGGCCGGCGACATGCTGCGGGTGGATACGAGCGTCGTGGGTGCGAACGGCCATCGCGCCATTGGGACGTTCATTGCGCACCAAGGGCCGGACGGGAATCCGAATCCGGTGATCCAGAGCGTCTTGAAGGGGGACACGTACATGGGGCGCGCGTTTGTGGTGAACGAGTATCACGCGGCCACGTACGAGCCGATCTGGGACGCGAAGCACGACCGGGTGATCGGAATGCTTTACGCGGGGGCGGGCATGGGCGTTTTCAGCCGGCAGCTTCACGACAGCCTCACCAACCTGGTGGTGGGCAAATCCGGTTATATTTTCGTGCTGGATTCCCAGGGCAGCTATGTGGTGTCCCGGCTCGGCCAGCGGGACGGTGAATCGGTGTGGGACGCCCGGGACGCCAGCGGCGAGCCGGTGATCCAATCGCTTATCCGCCGCGCGCGGCAAACGGCGGACGGTTCCCTCACTAATGAAAGCTACTGGTGGAAGAATCCCGGCGAGGCCGCAGCCCGGCATAAGCTGTCGGTGGTGACCTACTTTGCGCCCTGGGATTGGATCATTGGCGTATCCCTTTATGAGGACGAGTTTGCGGCGGTGAACCAGCAGATCAATCGTTCCATCGCCAGCCTGTTTGAATGGGCTGGCATCACGGCCATTGTGATGGCCGGATTGGGGGTGGGGCTGAGCTACAAGCTGGCCGGGGGAATCATCAAGCCGCTGAAACGGATCATTCAAGACCTGGGGGGGTGCGGAGGGCACATTGTGGGGAGCGCAGAACAGTTTCGGCAGACGAGCGAGTCGCTGGCCGAGTCGTCGGGGGAGCAAGCGGCCTCGATTGAGGAATGCAGTTCGTCGCTCGAGGAGCTGTCCAGCATGACCCGGCGGAATGCCGAAAACGCCTCCCAAGCGAACCGGTTGGCCCGGGAAGCGCGGGCGGCCGCCGACCAGGGGGCAACGGACATGCAAGCGATGGACGCGGCCATAACGGAGATCAAGGATTCCAGCGACGAGGTGAAAAAGATCATCAAGACGATTGATGAAATCGCCTTTCAGACCAACATTTTGGCGCTGAACGCCGCAGTGGAAGCGGCGCGCGCCGGCGAGGCGGGGATGGGGTTTGCCGTGGTGGCGGAGGAAGTGAGAAATCTGGCGCAGCGGAGTGCCACGGCGGCGAAGGAAACGGCGGCGAAGATCGAGGGGGCCGCGGCAAAGACGGCGCACGGAGTGGAGATCAGCCACAAAGTGGCGGGAGCGCTCACCAAGATCCAGGCGCGGGCCCGGGAGGTGGATGGCCTGGCGGCGGCGGTGGCGGAAGCTTCGCGAGAACAGAATATGGGCATCGGCCAGATCAACACGGCGGTCGGGCAGATGGACCGGGTGACGCAGGCGAATGCGGCGGGGGCCGAGGAAAGCGCGGCGGCGGCGCAAGAGCTCCATGCGCAGGCGGAACTTTTGAAAGGATCCATGGCCGAACTGACGGATCTGGTGGGCCAGAGCGAAGTGCAAAGCCCGGGACTGCCCCAGTCGGGGCGGCCGGCGGAAACCCTTCTCCAGAAACGTCCGGCAAGGATTCCGGCTGAACCCAAGCCGGAACGAATGAGTTTAACCACAGATAAACACGGATAAAAGTGACTAAAAGAAACATTCAACGCTCAACATTCAACTTCCAACCCTGAACGAAGGCGGCAGCGCGAGCCCCTTCGATATTGGGCGTTGAATGTGGAATGTTTCTTTTGAGGTTCAGGGGTTCAAGGCGCGAACGCCTTCGGGGAATTCACTCCCGATCGGCTCCGCCGACACGGAGAGTGTTTTGGTCTCATTCGCCAGTGGGCGAAGGAAAGCCCGCGCCCAGCTCCGGATTCAGCAACGATCGCCCCCCGGAGACGAACTCCTCCGCGAAAATCACGCTAGCTCCACGCGTCAACCGCCGCCGAAGCCCAAAACAGATGTTTCATTTTTTGGAAAAATCATTTTTGCTGGCAAAATGTTATCCAGATAACAAACATCTCCCTTTGTTATCCCTCAGGATAACGCGGGGAGTGCCTCATTTTAAACACGTTGAGTGGCTTGCTGGCAAAATGTTATCCCGTTATCCCGAAAAATGCCTCTTTATACAAATCGGAAAATTGAACTACTCCACTACTCCGCTCCTTCCAGAAAGCGGTGAGTTGGAGTAGTGGAGTTCCAAAAACCATCATTTCCGCGATATGAATTTTAATGGATAACGGGATAACGGGATAACGGGATAACGCCGCCCTCTCTCTCTTCTTCTTCTTCTTCTTCCTTTTCATTATTGTATTGAAAAATAAGGGGATAAGTTAGGTAAGATGCCACCGCGCTCCGCGCCTCGCCGCGTTATCGCCGCGTTATCCTGGTCGGGATCGGATAACGGCTCCAGCCTGGCTAGCTCATCTCCGGCCTGAATCCGGGGTGACGGATCTTGCGACCATGGCCTCGCTTCCCGACTTCCTCCGGTGCCTAGTCCGGGTGCCGGGCTGTCGTCTATGGGTTTCGAACGGTGTCTTGAACACTTCCTTCCCAAGCCGACGTGCCTGTCCCCGAAAGTGCATCGCTGTTCCTTAAAAAATGGTTTATGCGCTTAACCAACCTGCTAAGCTGCCCCCATGAACCGCGCCCACGTCAAGCTTCTGGCCTTAGTTTCCTTATTGCTCGCGGCCGTTTGCTGGGCCGCTGGTTACGCCCGCCACGGCCATTCCACCCCGGCGGAGGAATCCCTCCGCCAGCAATATTTAGCCCTGGCCGATTACCAGCGGACGAACACTTTCGCGGTCGAGCGGCGCACCCTGCTGCCGCTGGCCCAAAGCCAAGGCAGCCTGACCAATGCCGACCAGGTAACGGCCGAGGCGGCCCGCCAAATGGCGAACACGATCTACCAAGCCGACGCGGACGATTCCGCCGCCTTGCAGGATTTGTATCATCAACAGCTCGCCCTGTGGGATGCCCGGGATCTTGCTCGGTCCCGGTTTAATCACGTCGCGGAATTCTTCCTTGCCGCCGCGCTGCTTTTCTCCCTGCTCCTCTTCATCACCGCGCCCCCGAAACCCACCCCTCCCAAAACCGTTTGACCGGAACATCATAGAAAAGGCTTTTCTTGAGAGGATGGCGGCAATTCGGTACACCTGGATTTGCCAAGGGCTCTCCCCCTCATCCGTCCTGCAGACACCTTCTCCCCCGAGGAGAAGGTGAAACAGATTCCGCGTCTGGGCGATGGCGCGACGCTGGATTTGCGAGTGGTTCGAGGATTCAATGCGCGAATGCTTTCGGGAAAATCTGTCCTTTCGCGGCAAGGCGCGGTGTGAACAGAATCGCGGGGGAATGATTTCGAGAACTGAAGCCAATGATTGGAGAAGCTTAAAATTCCGGCAACTGATGGTATTGACATTGACTTTCGGGCGGAGAAATGAAACCTTTCGGCGTGCGCGTTCCCCGAATTCAATAGTAGTCGGACCCGCCCGATATCCCGTGGCAGAAAAAGACGATTATTTATTAGACCTGTTGGTTGACCTGGGTTTTACCACCGCAGATGTCGTAGCCAAGGCCCGCGAGGAAGCCCATGCCGCCGGCGTGGGGGTGGTGGATTTGCTGGTGGCCAACAAGGTGATTCGACCGGGGGATGTGACGCAGGCGAAGGCGGCGCAATGCGGCGCGGAGGTGGTGCATCTTTCCAATCTGAAGATCGAGGACGACGTGATTTCGCTGGTGGCGCGGGACGTGGCCAGGAAGTACCGGGTGATCCCGGTGTTTCATTCGGAGGGGACGATCGGCCTGGCGATTGCGGATCCCACCGACCTGAACACGCTGGATTCGCTGACCCATTTGTTGAACGCGGAAATTGAGCCGCGGGTGGCGTCGGAGCAGGACATTGAGGCGGCACTGACGAAGTATTACGGGGGCGAGAAGCGGCGGGCGATGGCGGACAACGCGGAGTTCCAGGACGTGATCACGGAGCTGACCCGGGACAACGTGGAGGTGAACGTCAACGACGGGGGGGAAGTGGAGGCGGACGCGCCGCTGATCCGGCTGGTAAACCAGATCATTGTGGAGGCGTTCAAGATGCGGGCGTCGGACATCCACCTGGAGCCGCTGGAGAAGAAGTTCCGGCTGCGGTACCGGATTGACGGCGTGCTGGTGGAGATGAAGTCGCCGCCGAAACGGCTGCAGGCGCCGGTGATTGCGCGGTTGAAGATCCAGGCGGGGATGATCATATCGGAGCACCGGATACCGCAGGACGGGCGCATCCAGTCGAAAGTGGGGGCCAAGATGATTGACCTGCGGGTATCGTGCCTGCCGACGAATCACGGGGAAAGCATCGTGATGCGAATTTTGGACAAGGAAGGGCTGAAGCTGGGGCTGGCGGAACTGGGCTTCATGAGCGACGACCAGGCGACGTTTGAGCGGATCATTGCGCTGCCGGACGGGATATTGCTGGTGACGGGGCCGACGGGGTCGGGCAAGACGACGACGCTGTATTCGTGTTTGAATTTCATCAACCGGCCGGACCGGAAGATCATCACGGTGGAGGACCCGGTGGAATACGTGATGGCGGGGATCAACCAGGTGCAGGTGAACGAGGCGGTGGGATTCACGTTTGCGTCGGCCCTGCGGGCGATGCTGCGGCAGGCGCCGAACATCATCATGCTGGGGGAAATTCGCGACTTGGAGACGGCGTCCATTGCGATCAACGCCTCGCTGACGGGGCATTTGGTGTTTTCGACGTTGCACACGAACGACGCGCCGGGGGCGGTGACGCGGTTGATTGACATCGGGGTGAAGCCGTTTTTGGTGGCGTCCTCGACGCGGTGCCTGATGGCGCAGCGGCTGGTGCGGAAAATCTGCAAGAAGTGCACGGCGCCGTACGAGCCGACGGACGCGGAGTTGCGGGCGCTGGGTTTGAAGCGGGACGACTTGAAGAGCGCGAACATCCAGAAGGGGCGGGGCTGCAACAACTGCAACAACACGGGGACGCGGGGCCGGTTTGGGATTTTTGAGATCTTCGTACTGGACGACGAGGCGCGGAAACTGGTTTACGACCGGGTGCCGACGAATGTGCTGCGGGCCCGGGCCCGGGAGATGGGCATGCGCACGCTGCGGGAGGACGGCATTCGCAAGGTGCTGGCCGGCCTGACGACGCCGGAGGAAGTCATCCGCGCGACGGTGGGAGATGAAGCGTGAGAGATGCCACCGGATCCGGTCTAACAATCATGTTCACACGCTAACGGAACGTAAAATTTACCAGCCATGTCATATTCGATGTCAGATTTGCTGCAACTGGTGGTGTCGGAAAATGCCTCTGACTTGCATATACGCGTGGGCACGGCGCCCACGATCCGGGTGCACGGGATTTTGCACCGGGTGGAGGGGCCGTCGCTGCGGCCGGAAGATGCGGAGGAGCTGATGCGGAGCATCACCTCCGAGGAGCACATCCAAGAGACGCGGGAGCGGGGCGGGGCGGACTTTGCCTTTGCCTTTGGCGAGGCGGCGCGGTTCCGGGTGAGCGTGTTCAAGGAACGGGGCAACTTCGCGATGGTGATGCGGCAGATTCCGAGCAAGCTGCTGTCGTTTGAGGAGATCGGACTGCCGGAATCGACGCGGGAACTGTTGTACAAACCGCGCGGCCTGATTCTGGTGACGGGGCCGACGGGGTCGGGCAAATCCACGACGCTGGCGTCCATGCTGAACATCGTGAACGAGACGCGGGACGAGATTCACCTGATCACCATTGAGGATCCGATCGAGTATTACCACCGGCACAAGAAGGCGCTGATCACGCAACGCGAGGTGCACGTGGACGTGCCGAATTTTGCGGAAGCGCTGCGGCGGGCGCTGCGGCAGGACCCGGACATGATCCTGGTGGGGGAAATGCGCGACTTGGAGACGATTGAGGCGGCGATCACGGCGGCGGAGACGGGGCACTTGGTGTTTGGGACGCTGCACACGACGGGCGCGGCGAAGACGATTGACCGGCTGACGAACGCGTTTCCGACGAACCAGCAGGAAATGGTGCGCATCCAGCTTTCGACGGTGTTGCAGGCGGTGATCTCGCAGCTGCTGATACCGCGGGTGGACAAGCCGGGGCGGGTGGCGGTGTTTGAAGTGATGGTGAACACGCCGTCCATCGCGGCGCTGATCCGGGACAACAAGTCATTCCGCATCCAGTCGGACATCCAGACGGGGTCGAAATATGGCATGGTGACGCTGGACTCTTTCCTGATTGAGAAATATCTTGCGGGCATGATTGCCCGCGAAGAAGTCATCAACAAATCGCAAGACCCGACGACGATCATGGTCAAGCTGCAGGAGCTGGAGCTGGCGGCGAGCACGGGGGCGAAGCAGAAATAATCATTTAATCCATGCCCGAAGAAGTATCCAGTCCACTATTGACGCTGATCCGCGAGAACGGATTGATTGATGATTTGCAATACGAGGAAGTGGCGGGCGAATTGAAGCGGACGGGGGCGAACGCGGTGCAGGTGTTGCAGGACTTTGGGATCATGAAGCTGGACGACATCCTGCACGTGGAGGCGACGGCGCTGGGCACGGAGGTGGTATCGCTGAAGGACCGGGAGTTGTCGCCGGAGGTGTTGAAGCTGATTCCGGCGAAGGTGGCGCAGATGTATCATTGCCTGCCGGTGGGGCAGGCGAACGGGAGCCTGCAGGTGGCGCTGGCGGAGCCGCTGGATCCGAACACGGCGGGGGAAGTGCAATTTGCGGCCAAGCGGGACGTCCAGATTGTGGTGGCCGATCCGGCGGACGTGCTGAAGGGGGTGGAGCGGTTTTACGGACAGGAGGAGAACGAGAGTTTTTCCGAGATTCTCAAGGAGCTGGACGCCAACAAGAACATAGAGCGGGACGCGGCGGCGGCGGCGGACGACGCGAAGGCGGCGGAGGAGCTGGCGAACACGGCGCCGATTGTGAAGTTTGTGAACCTGGTGCTGCAGCAGGCGGTGGCGGACCGGGCGAGCGACATTCACTTTGAGCCTTTTGAGACGGATTTCCGGATTCGCTACCGGGTGGACGGCGCGCTGTATGAGATGGCCCCGCCGCCGAAGCATTTGGCGCTGCCGGTGACGTCGCGCATCAAGGTGATGGCGAACCTGAACATATCGGAGCGGCGGCTGCCGCAGGATGGGCGCATCACCATGCACCTGGGGGGGCGGGAGATTGACTTTCGCGTCTCGTGCCTGCCGACGGCGTTTGGCGAGTCCATTGTGTTGCGCGTTTTGGACCGGGGGTCGGTGAACCTGGAGGTGGAGTCGCTGGGGCTGCCGAAGTACGTGTATGATTTTGTGACGGAGGTGATTCAGCGGCCGAACGGGATTTTCGTGGTGACGGGGCCGACGGGTTGCGGCAAGACGACGACGCTGTATTCGTGTTTGCGGCGGGTGAACACGATTGATTCGAAGCTGCTGACGGCGGAGGACCCGGTGGAATTCGACATCGAGGGCATCATGCAGGTGGGGATCAACGATGCGGTGGGGATGACATTTGGAAAGGCGCTGCGGTCGTTTTTGCGGCAGGACCCGGACATCATCATGGTGGGGGAAATGCGCGATTTGGAGACGGCGCAGATTTCGATTCAGGCATCGCTGACGGGGCATTTGGTGTTGAGCACGCTGCACACGAACGATTCGCCGGGGGCGGTGACGCGGCTGGTGGACATGGGGGTGGAGCCGTGTTTGATTTCCTCGACGCTGATGGCGGTGCTGGGGCAGCGGCTGGTGCGGACGATTTGCAAGAACTGCCGGACGCCGTTTGAGCCGACGGAGCAGCAACTGGGGTTGCTGGGGTTGTCGCCGTATGATTTGGGGGACAAGGTGTTTCATTACGGGCGGGGGTGTTCGACGTGCAGCGACACGGGGTACAAGGGGCGGAAGGGCATTTTTGAGCTGCTGGTGGTGAGCGATGCGATCCGGACGCTGATCAACGAGCGCGCGCCGACGGTGGTGGTGCGGCAGAAGGCGGTGGAGCTGGGCATGGTGACTTTGCGGGAAGACGGCTTGCGGAGCATCTTCGATGGTGATACAACGATAGAGGAAGTCGTGAAATACACGTGATTTGCCATGCCTAAATACAACTATATAGCCCTCGACGGGCGCGGCAATGAGACGAAGGGGGCAATCGAATGCGGGAGCCAGAACGAGGCGATTGGCCGCGTGAAGGACATGGGCTTGTTCCCGACGAAGATCACGGAGTCGGACAAGGAGGAGAAGGCGGGCAAGAAGGCCAAGAGCGCGGCGCGGCCGAAGTCGGGCGGGAAGAAGGGCGGGGGGATGAATCTCAACATCAAGATTCCGGGGTTGGGGGGCGGGGTCAAGCCGAAGGTGCTGACGACGTTTACGCGGCAGTTGGCGACGCTGGTGGACGCGGGTTTGCCGCTGTTGCGGGGGCTGCGGGTGCTGGAAAAGCAGGAGCGGAACTCGAATTTGAAAGGGATCATCGGGCAACTGGCCAACTCGATTGAGGGCGGGAGCACTTTTTCCGAGGCGCTGGCGCAACATCCGAAGGTTTTCAACCGGTTGTTTGTGAACATGGTGAAGGCCGGGGAGTTGGGCGGCGTGCTGGAAGTGGTGCTGAAGCGGTTGGCGGAATTTTCCGAGAAGGCGCAAAAGATCAAGGGCAAGGTGAAGGCGGCGCTGTTTTATCCCTGCGCGGTGTTGATTGTGGCGGTGGGGATCATGATTTTGCTGATGACGTTTGTGGTGCCGAAGTTCAAGGACGTGTTTGGCGGCATGGGCATCACGCTGCCGGGGTTCACGGTGTTTGTGCTGACGGTCAGCGACATCATCCGGCACAACATTCTGGCGACGATGGGGGGGGTGGCGGTGGCGGTGGTGTTGTTTTTGCTGTTTATCAAGACGAAATTCGGGCGGCGAATATGGGACAAGACCAAGCTGGTCTTGCCGGCGGTGGGGCCGGTGATCAACAAGGTGGCGATTTCGCGGTTTACGCGGACGTTGGGGACGCTGGTGAGCAGCGGTGTGCCGATTTTGCAGGCGCTGACGATTGTGCGGGAGACGGCGGGCAACGTGATCATTGCCAACGCGGTGGCGAAGGTGCATGAGAGCGTGAAGGAGGGGGAGACGATCACGGCGCCGCTGGAGGCTTCGCGGGTGTTTCCGCCGATGGTGGTGAGCATGGTGGACGTGGGGGAGCAGACGGGCGCACTGCCGGAAATGCTTCTAAAGATTGCGGACAATTACGATGAAGAGGTGGACAATGCGGTGGCGGCCATGACATCGTTGCTGGAGCCGATCATGATTGTGTTTCTGGCGGTGATTGTGGGCAGCATCGTGATTGCGATGTTTTTGCCGCTGATTGCGATGATCAGCAACTTGAGCGGTGAAGGTGACAGCGGCAAGAAGGGTGAGTGAGGATTCGCCCAAAGCCGGTTAAAATTGGTTTTAACGCGTTTTTTTTGAAGCTGTGCTTGACAAAATCCGCCCGTGTGAGTAAATACATTGTATTCACATTGCATGGGCGATTTATTTACAACTAACCCCGTATGGAGTTCGATTGGAATAACCCGCCTTTTGAGCTTGGTTCTTTGAGTCAACGGGAAGTTGAGGAGTCCTTTGAGGACGCATTTGCGGTGCGTTTGATGCCGGATTCGCCCCGGTTTGGGGTGCAGGCGCGGTTTTTCAATCTAGGGTTGACGGCGGGCGGGATTGGCATCTTGAGTGTGTATCGCACGAACGGACGGCAGGTGCGGGTGCTGCTGGCCCGGCCATTTGAGCCGGAGGAACGGTTTTTCTACCAGCGGAAAATGGGGCAAACTCTTTCCCAATAGATTCTCCTTCGCTGAAGCTACGGGAACAGGCTGGCGGGCGCGATTGAGTCACTCGAACTATGCGGACATTTGCCAATTGGGAAGAGGTGCCGATCTTCGACAGCGAAGAGGCGGAAGCGGATTTTTGGGCGGAGAACCGTCCGGACCTGCGGCTGATGGAATCGGCGGTGGCGGGGAATGGCGAGGCGGAATCGGTGACGATAACGCTGCGGATTGATCCGCGGATGCTGGCGCGGATCAAGCGTTTGGCGCGGATGCGGTTTTTGAATTACCAGAGCATGATCAAGCAATGGTTGAGCGAGCGGATGGAAGATGAATTGAGAGAACGGTGAGAACCGTGAAAACGATGAAAATCACGAAATCGGAATTGCCGATGGCCGGCGGGTTGCGGCCGGGCTTTACGCTGATTGAATTGCTGGTGGTGATCAGCATCATGGCGATCCTGGCGGCGTTTACGCTGTCAGTGACGGGGGGCATCAAGCGGCGGCAATGGGTCAACACGGCCACGGCGGAGCTGACGCAGATTCAAAGCGCGCTGGATGATTACAAGGCCAAGTATGGCGTTTATCCGCCCAGCAATGCGAATCCGTCCGGGACTTATATATCACCGATGACCAATTCGATGTTTCCGCCGCTTTTTTATGAGTTGTGCGGGGTTACAAACGTGGTTCCACACAGTGTCTTTCAGCCCCTTGATGGCAGCTTGGCGATTTCGTACGGTCCGCCGAATCTGGTGCAAACTGCCTTCGGTGTCAGCGGGTTTATCAATTGTTCCCAGGGCAGTGGCGAAGATACGATGGCAGCCAGAAATTTCCTGATGGGATTGAAACAAAACCGAATCAGTTCGGTGACGAATAACGGAGTCTTGGTCACGCTCCTCGTCACCTCGGTGGGCGGGCCGGATACCCGGTATCAGCCGCTGGGAGCGCAGAGTGTGAACCCGTTTCGTTACGTTTATCCGGGCATCAACAATCCAAGCTCCTACGATTTGTGGGTGAATTTGGTCATCAACAACAAGACCAACCTGATTTGCAACTGGAGCCCGACCCCCCTCATCAACAGCGCGTATCCCTGACTCTTATGTTTACCAACGACGCCAACGGTCCGTATTGCTGGAAATGTTCCCTGAATGTGGAATGGCATGACTGTTCGTTTTGTCCGGAGATCCGGTTGCGCCGGGGAATAGTCCGGCGGAATGGCACGGACACCAAACCGTCGGCCGAGCCGGCCGTCTGGCCGCATCCGGAGCGGCGCCGAAACCTGTTCAAGCCGCTGAAAGCGGGCTGGTGCCTGGCGCGGCGGACGCGCACGGGCTTCACGCTGGTGGAGCTGCTGACGGTGATTGCGATCATTGGCATTTTGGCGGCGATGCTGATGCCGGTGCTGGCGGCGGCCAAGAAGCATGCGCTGATCATGCAGGCCCGGACGCAGATCGCCGACCTGGTGAATGACATCGAGGCGTACGATCAGGCTTACGGGCGGTTTCCGGTGTCCAGTCTGGCGCAGCACACGGCGGCGCTCGGCAACAACGGCAACTTTGATTTTACGTATGGCGCCACCTACAAATCGCCGGGCGCGCCGGGAACGATCCAAATCGGGACGCCGGTGCAGCCGGGCGTGGTGCTGACGAACAGTGAAGTGGTGGCCATCCTGATGGACATGACGAATTTCCCGGACAATCCGGGCATGTTCACGGTGAACACGAACCACCAGAATAATCCGCAGCAGACGAAGTTTTTGAATGCCAAGATGTCCGGCTGGACTCCGGGGCCCAATGCTGGCACGCCGCTCGGGGGCGTGGACAACAACCTGGTGTATCGCGATCCGTGGGGCAACCCGTATATCATCAGCCTGGACCTCAACTATGACGATCTGTGCATGGATTCGTTCTATTGCCTGCATGGGGTCTCCCAGCAAAACAACACGGCCGGGTACAACGGCTTGAACAGTCCGGGATTTTCAAACACCCCCGGCGGCCATGACAATTTTGAATTTCACGGCAAGGTCATGGTGTGGTCGGTGGGACCGGACGGGCAGGCGGCCACCACGGTGGGCGGGAATAACCTGAATGCGATTTCGGGTGTGAACAAAGACAACATTTTGAGCTGGCAATAAGATGAAGCGTGACGTGCGTCCAGTGAGCCGCTGCCGCCCGGCGGGGGCGGGGCCGGCGTGGTCCGGTGCCGGCGGCCGGCGGCCGGGGCGGGGCTTCACGCTGGTCGAGTTGCTGGTGGTGATTTCGATCATGGGATTGATTGCGTCGCTGGCGGTGCCGGCGCTGAAGAACTTGGGGAAGTCGAACGTCCAGGCCAGCGCGTCGCGGCAGTTGCTGGATGACATCGGGCGGGCGCGGCAGCTGGCCATCAGCCAGCACACGACGGTGTACATGGTGTTTGTGCCGACGAATTTCTTCAACCTGTACAACACCTATGGCCAACTGAACAACCCGACCGTCGCTTTCAACACGCTGACGCAGCCGGATTACCAGACGGCATTGGTGACGATGAGCAACCTGGTGAGCCTGCAATTGACCGGCTACAATTTTGTGTCGTATGGCAAGGTAGGAGACCAACCGGGACAGCATGCGTGGCATTATCTGAGCACTTGGCAGTCCTTGCCGCAGGGGAACTTCATTGCGGCGGCCAAGTTTCTGCCGGAGAGCTACGGACAGGCGATGTCAATTCCGACGTGGCAATCGGATTATCCGGCGCAGATAGACACCTGGCAGTGGCTCGGGGCCAAATTGCAGGCGCAGGTTTACGGTTTTGCGCAGGCGCAGGTGGCGTTTCCCACGGAGCAATCGCCACTGGTGTGGATGCCGTGCCTGATTTTTGACAGCACGGGGCGGCTGATTTCGGAGACGCAGGACAATGTGACGTATCATCACGCGTACATTCCGCTGGCGCAGGGTTCGGTGTCGGTGGGGGTGAACCTGAACAAGCAGCCGACGCTGACGCCGGTGTCGCCGAACGACATCACGGAAACCCCGCCGGGCAACAGCAGCAGCATTTCGTACAACATCGTTGACGTTGATCCGCTTTCCGGCCGGGCCCGGCTGCTGGTGCACCAGATTCCATGAGATTTTTGCGAAATTTATGAAAATACGACCGACAATCAGAATGCCAAAGCTCGCGGGTGGTTTCCTGGCGGCCAGCTTTTTGGTGGTGACGGGGGCTCGAGGGCAATTGAACTATGCGACGCCGTACGACTTTTTGACCATCGCCGGGGTGTATGGGAGCGCGGGCTCTACGGACGGGACGAACAGCGGCGCGTTGTTCTACAATCCTTATGGGGTGGCGGTGGACGCAAACAGCAACGTGTACGTGGTGGACAACTATGAAGACACGGTGCGCAAGATGACACCGGTGGGGACGAACTGGGTGGTGACGACGATTGCCGGAACGCCCGCCGATGTGTCGGGCAATCCCGGGGGCTTTAACGACGGGACGAACGGGAGCATTGACTTTGACCTGCCGACGGGCATCGCGGTGGACGCAGGCGGAAATCTTTACGTGACGGACAGCAATAACAACACCTTGCGGAAGCTGACGCGGACAGGAACGAACTGGGTGTCGAGCACGATTGCGGGGAACTTCTATTACCCATGTGGGGTGGCGGTGGATGCCAAGACGAATATTTACGTGGCGGACACCTGGAACCAAGTGATTTGCCGGGTATCTCCGGCAGGGGCAAACTGGGTGACCACCACGATTGCCGGGACCCTGGGGGATGCCGATTTCCAGGACGGGACGAACGGCACGGCGCTTTTCAACTATCCCGCCAGCCTGGCCGTTGACGGTTCGGGCAATGTATTTGTGGCGGACTCGGGCAATTTCGCCATTCGGAAGATGACGCCGGTGGGGACGAACTGGGTGGTGACGACGATTGCCGGTGACGGGACGCCCGGGGCAACTGACGGCACAAATGAAGTGGCCGAATTCGACAGTCCTGTGCAGCAGTATGCCATGGGGATTGCGGTAGATGCTTATGACAATTTGTATGTGGCGGATGGGAATAACGCGGTGATCCGGAAGGTGTCGCCGGTGGGGACGAACTGGGTGACGACGACGCTGGCGGGGGCACTGGGTGCGTACAACGCCGCCGATGGCGCGGGGACCAACGCGGTATTTGGGGCGCCGGCGGGGATTGCGGTGAATGCCGCCGGCCGGCTGTTTGTGAGCGACTTCGGCGACAACAACATGCGGGCGGGCGCCCTGGCGCCGGCGCCGGCGCTGGCGCTGAGCCTGATTACGTCGAGCAAGGTGGCGGGGGTGATGGTGGCATGGCCGACGTCGGGCGGTTTCACGATGCAGACGAACACGGATTTGCGAAACGGAACCTGGGGCAATTACAGCGGGCCGGTAAACACGACGAACGCGGTGAGCAGCTTGAGCGTGTTACCGACGGCGGGGAACGTCTTTTTCCGGCTGGTGAATTAGCATGAGATTACCGATTCCAGACTGCCGAACCGGGTGGCGGGGCGCCGCGGGGCGCTTTGCGGCCGGGTTCACGATGATTGAGATTGCGCTGTGCCTGGCGATCATCGGGTTTGCGCTGGTGAGCATCCTGCTGGTGCTGCCGAGCGGCATGACGACGCAGCGGGACACGCGGCAGGAGACGATCATCGGGCAGGATGCTTCGATGTTGCTGGAGGCGATCCGGAACGGAGAGCGGGGCGTGGATGACTTGACGAATTACGTGTATGCCATCACGAATACCTACCAAGGGTACAATCAGTATGGGAAAACGATGAGCCCAGTATATACGGCGAGCTATACTTACACCGAGGCGTTTATTAACGGCGTGGCCCAGCCGGCCATGCATCTGACCAATGGCCTGCGCATCATCGGCCTCCTAAGCACGCCGGAATTCACGAGTTCGGGGGCGGGGAGCCCGCCCCCGCCGGTGGTTGGCGGGGTGCCGCTGGTGAACACCTTTGGCAATTATTTCACCAGCAACCACGTGGTAGCCTACGTGCGCTCGGTGAGCGGATTGGCGGCGGAGAAACCACCGCAGAACAACTCGATCATGCAGGGGAACACGTTCAGCTACCGCGTGCTGTGCGTGAATGCGCCGCTGGCGACGGACACGAACGTCCTGATGAACACGAACGCGGCGGTGGGGGCCTATACCTGGCAGTTGGCGGAGAGCCTGCGGGAGCTGCGGCTGACGTTCATGTGGCCGCAACTGCCCAGTGGAAACGTGGGACCATACCGGCAGACCTTTCGCGCCAGCGTGGGCGGGCAACTGGTGGTGACGAACTACGGGAATTATTTCCAGTCCATCTGGCCGCTCTATTTTTACCAATCGCAATCGTTTACGACCAACTTGCCATGATGGAAAAACTGTCAACTGCCCATGGCCGGTTGCCGGTGGCGGCCGCTCGTATCGCTGATTTCCAAATCGGCCGGGCGTCGCAAAGGCGTGGCGGCTGCGGGTTGGGAAACCCGCGACACAACAGACTTGGAAGTCTGCGGCACGGGGGGTTCTCGATGGTGGAGTTGCTGGTGACGATGACGCTGCTGTCGCTGATCGTGCTGGTGCTGATGGCGGTGTTCAGCAGCACGCAGCGGGCCTTTCGGGCCAGCGTGACGCAGACTGACGTGCTGGAGGGCGGGCGGGCGACGATGGACCTGATGACGACGGATTTGCGCACGATGGTGCCGTCCGACGGCCTGAGCAATGGCAATCCTTATATGGCGGTCAGTTATGCGGGTACGCCCGGGACGGTGAACTTCTGCGTGCAGGACAACTCGTCCGCCGGCTGCTCCTATGCTGGCACGACGCTGCTCTATGAACCGTTGCGGCAAAGCCTGCCGGGAACCACCAGCCCGAACATTCTCCGGGACAATGTGCTGAATTACTTCTTCATGCTGGGCCGGCTGAACACGAAATGGACGGCGGTGGGCTACGTGGTGAACGCCACGAATGCGACGCCGCTGTATCCGCTGTACCGGTTTTACGCGGAGACGAACATTACGGCATCGCCGTACATGCTTTACGCGGAGTTTATGACCGCGGTCAACCAAGGGCAGTGGACCAACATGAGCCATGTATTGGACGGGGTGGTGAGTTTGACGGCGCGGCCCTACGATGTGAGGGGGATTTGGATGACAAATACCTACGAATGGCATGCGGTGGAGATGTACACAAACCCGAACGTGCTGTTTGCGCAGCCGACTTGGGGCGAGGTGGGCTGTTACATGATGAGCAACACGATTCCGGCGGCGGTGGATTTGCAGTTGGGGGTGCTGGAAGACCGGACGCTGCAACGGGCGCAATCGCTGGCCAACGGGCTGGGCCGGGGTTTGTCAGCGGCCCAGAGCAACTATCTGGCGCAGCAATCCGGCCATGTGCAGATCTTCCGCCAGCGCGTGACGATACCGAACGTGGACCCGTCCGCCTACCCATGAGATTTAAGATGCACGATTCACGATTGACGAATGCGGACAGGCCGAGCGGCCGGCGGCCGGGCGGCTGGCAGCAGCGCCGCGGGCCGGAGCGGGGCATAGCGCTGGTGATCACGCTGATCATGTTGTCGGTGACGCTGGTGATGGCGCTGGCGTTTCTGGCGCTGGCGCGGCGGGAGCGGGGGAGCGTGAGCACGGGCACGGATTCGACGACGGCGCGGCTGGCGGCGGACACGGGGCTGGCCTGCGCCGAGGCGCAGATTGCGGCGAACATCGTCAGCGGCTTCACCGGGCTGGCCAGCAGCAATGCCTACAATCTGCATCTGATGGTCTCCACGAATTACATCAATCCGTACGGTTTCACGTCCGGCAGCGGAAATCCGACAAATGTGAATTACGTTTATGCCAACGACAACAACGTGGCGGATTGGAACCAGAACATCGCCAACCTCTGGTTTCTGCCGCGGGTGCCGGTGTTCGTGCCTACCAATACCGCGTCGTCGAAGCCGGGATATGATTTCCGGTTTTATCTCGACTTGAACGAGAACGGATCGTTTGAGCCGAACGGGTGGCAGCCGGTGGTGAGCGACAATCCGACTTTCCAGCTTTATGACACGAACCGGAATCCGATTTCGGCGGCGCAGGCGCAGCCGCCGAACATCCTGAGCAATTTCTTTGTGGGCGATCCGGAATGGGTGGGGGTGCTGGAGCATCCGGATGCGCCGCACGGGCCGAACAACCATTTTATTTCGCGGTATGCGTTCATCGCCGTGCCGGCGGGAAATGCGCTGGATGTCAACAGCATTCACAATCAGGCGCTGACCGCGACGTGGCCGAAGGGGCTGGACACGCGGGACGGTTTCCTGCGGAACCAGGGGGTGGGATCGTGGGAGCTGAACCTGGCGGCGTTCCTGGCGGATTTGAACACGAATGTCTGGGGCCCGCAGCCACTGCCGGCGAACTCCTATTACAACTACAGCAGACCGTACGGCCAGCCGAATGTGGGCGTGGCCTTTCAAGACGCTTTTTCGCTGCTGATGGTCCGGTACCAGACCAACTCCCTGCCACATCTCACCAGCCTCCTGCCCTACGCGAATTCCCGGCAGTTGCCGGAGAGCGGGATTGACGTCCTGAGCGAGGGGCCCGTGCAAACCAACCTGGATTATGACCGGTATTTCATGCCGCCGCCGGTGGCGCTCGGAACCCCATGGTCGGGTGCGGCCAGCACGAATCATTACTTCACGCCGGGCGATTTTCTGGACGGCAGCAAGCTGGGCACTTTCACCAATGACCTGCGCTACGGGGGGACGACGAACATGGGCGGCTACCTGCCGTCGTATGACCGCTACACGTTTTACCGGATGCTGGACGAACTGGGCTCGGATTCCACGGCGGATGACGGAAAGCTGAACCTGAATTATTCCAATGCGGTCGTCACTTACACCAACGTGGGCGGCTGGTCCGTTCCGACGAGCGTGGGCGTGGTGACGGGGGCGGAGACGAACCAGATGCCGTGGCGGCCGCAGGATTTCTTCATTGCCGCCTCCGATCAAATGCTGCGCATGTACAGCGCCTATTGGTTTCAACTGCACCCGACGAATTACCTGGAGACTTATTACGCTTATGTCCCGCGGGGTTATGTGGATGCCACCGGCCTGGGCGTGACCAACATTCCCTATTTTGGCGTGACCAACCAGATTCCCTCGTTTGGCATCACCAATATCCCGGTGCTGATGAACAGCAACTTTGTCTATTCGTCGGCCGTCAACCGGATCCTGCAATTGGCCGCCAACATTTATGACGCGACAACGAACTCCCCCCCCGTGGACGCATCAGGGCGGATCGCGCCGCCGTTTATGCCGCACGTCTTCCGGCCGATATTTGAACGCGATATTTACGGGAATATCATTATCGTAGGTTACACGAATCTTTACAGCGGCGGTGTCCCGAACACAGTGGCGGGGACGGGTGATGTGCAGTTGGCTGCGCCGCATCCGATATCGGACCTGCCGCTCTTTAATCAGGCCAATACGCCAATTCATGATGCTAGTGGCTTGGTGAACGTGTATGGCGTGCCGTGGATCATTGGCGCGAAGAAGGGGTTGCCGAATTTTGAGCAGTTTTACGACATCCAATCGGCGCAAGTGACGCGGAAGCTGGAATTGACGCGCTCGTCCTTGGACGTTACGAAGGCCACCACCACCTTTGGCACGAACGTGGAGTATATCATCGGCCCCATCACGAACGCGGTGGGAGTTTCGTTCTGGAATCCGTACAATACGAACTATCCGCGGCCATTGAGAGTGGTGGTGGCTGACAGCCTGAACATATTCATGACCAATAGGTACTACGTATGGCCTTTGCACTCGGACTTCACGCCAACGAATTTTTTCACGAATATAGTGATCAACGCCTGGCCGGGTTCACAATGGAGCGGCACCCCGCCGACCATGCTGCCACGGGCAGCGTCCTTTACCAACTTCCACTGGAGCGTACTATTCCAGAGCCCGCTGGCCTATAATCTCACCACCCACAGTTTCTTAAACAACACGTTCTTCAACCCGGGAACGAGCAATCTGGATCAGATTGGCCTGGCGGTCACGAATTATTTGCAGGCGTACATCTTGGATGGAAACAACGTGATTGATTACGTGCAAATGGCGGCTCCCATGAGTGTGGGGCGGTTGGACTACGCGGTGGCGGATCCGAATTATTTCCAGAATGGGAATGTGTACCTTCAGTGGAGCACGAATTCGCTTTCGCCGAAGTTGGCGCCATCGGGGGTAGGCAATCAATTGTATATTTCAGGCCATCCGCCGACGCCCTATGGCCCGACAGCGACGGCACAAATGCCGAAAGGCGGTCAATGGGGTCCCGCGCCCGCCGGGATGGGAGCAACATTCGCGGCGCCAGATGGCGAGGCGGCCTTTTTCAACGGGTTTTTCACGAGCTCGTTTCAATATAAAGGCAAGCCGTATATCAACCGCCAGTTGAGCATCCAGGCGCCGTACACGCCGTCACGGACGGTGTACTCGGCATATTTGCTGCAGGCGAACGATCCGCTGGTGCATTATCTGCCGAGCGATATGAACGGGCAGTACGGCACGCCGGCCATCTGGGCCGCGAAGAATACCGTGACGAACGGCCTGTGGTTGCACAGTGACGATCCGGGCGCGTCGCAGCCGCTGCCAACGCCGCCGGGGACGCCCATCGGAGGCCGCTTCCAGCCGTGGGGCCAGCTTGGGCAGATGGGGGCGCTGGCCAGCCTAAATGTGGATCAAAACCCTTACAACCTGAGCTACAAGGATCCGCTGATGTGGGGGCCGGACCACTGGGATTTTCCGACGAACTTGTATCCGACGGTGGGGTGGCTGGGGCGGGTGCACCGGGGCACGCCATGGCAGACGGTTTTTCTGAAATCCACCAACGTGATGAGTTTGGCGGCGGCGAGTACTTGGTCGGCTTGGACGGCCGACGCCGCTTATGACGCCGCGAACAGCGCGCCGAACCAAGACTACCTTTTGTTCGACATTTTCACGGCGCGGTTCAACGACAATGCAGTGCTGGGCACGCTGCCGGTGAACGTGGGAATGGGCCGGGGCGATGGGGGCTTGGCGGCTTGGTCGGCATTGTTCAGCGGTATGACGGCGTTGACCAATAATTTTCCGATCGCGCAACAGGGAATGGCATTGTCATACAGCAGCCAGACGATCAATCCGGCGGGAGTGGAGGGGGCTGGGTCGCCGTTGTGGCAGATCGTGAATGGGCCGGTGGGGATCAATGCGACGCGCGCGAACACCAATTGGTTTCCGTACCATGCGTTTACGCGGGTGGGAAGCATCCTGGCGACGCCGGCGCTATCGGTGCAATCGCCGTTTCTGAACACGAATGCGGCGCAAGCGGCCTACGCGATCAATGACGAGATGTACGAGTGGCTGCCGCAGCAGATGATGGGTTTGGTGCGGGCGACAGAGCCGCGCTATGTGTTGTATTGTTGGGGGCAGTCGTTGCGGCCGGCGCCGAATGGGACGGTATTGACGGGGGGGCAGTATTTCCAGTTGGTGACCAATTACCAGGTGGTGGCGGAGAGCGCGGTGAGGGCGGTGATCCGGGTGGATGGGGCCAATACGGCCAAGCCGCATGTGGTGGTGGAGAGTTATAACGTTTTGCCGCCGAACTGAACGCTTCGCGCCTTTGCCTTGGAAGAGGATGGAGGATCGAGGATGGAAGATGGAAAAAAGCGGAAAGTGCAACTGAAAGACAGATATGAAACGTAGAATCGGAATTTTGGCCGTGATGTGCCTGGTGGCCGTTACGGGACTGTGGCTGTTTGGGCCGCAGCACCGCCGGCCGGCGGCGGGGACCACCCCGGCCGGCAGCGTGACGAAGGCGGCAGCGGCCACGAAGGCCGCGGTGGCCAGCGGTCGGGGCGGCGCGGGGGCGGGGCCGCTGAAATTTCCGACGCTCAACACGAACCGGCTGGCGTACCGGTTATCCAACACCACGAATTCGCTCCGGGCGCTGGAGGCGAATCCGCACGCGATTTTGCTGGGGAATGCATTTATTGACACGGACAAGCCGCTGGACCTGAAGATACCGGCGCAACTGAAGGCAACGGGGGACCCAGGGGCCTACATCGTGCAAGCGCGGGGGCAGATTGACGGGCGGTTTCGGGCGGTGCTGGCGCAGGCGGGGGCGCAGGTGGTTTCGTACATTCCGAACAACGCGTATTTGGTGACCGCGACGCCGCCGGCGGCGGGCGCGCTGGCGGGGAATCCGCTGGTGCAGTCGGTGCTGCCGTATGAGCCGTATTACAAGATCCAGTCGTCGCTAATGGGCTTGGCGGTGAACCAGGAGCCGTTGCCGCCGGGCACGGCGTTGACGCTGGGGCTGTTTGGGACGGACCCGGCGGCCGAGCAGCAATTGGTGGCGCAAGGCGCGCGGATCATCGGGAGCGACCAATCGCCATTTGGGCAGGTGGTGCGGGTGCTGGCGCCGGCGAACTGGACGGCGCTGGTGCAATTGCCGGTGGTGCAGTACGCGGAGCCGGCGTTTCGGCGGCGGGTGGCGAATGATTTGTCGCGCGTGGCGTTGGGAATTTCGCCAGACACAATTTCGCCGATCACGAACAACTACCCGGTGAACGGACAGCCGCTGACGGGGAATAATGTGCTGGTGGCGGTGAATGACACGGGCGTGGACTCGGTCCACCCGGATTTCAGCGTGGGGGGGTCGGAAGAGAATCCGCTTACGCCGCCGCCGAGCCGGGTGACGGGGCTGAATCCCCTCATAGACTTGGTGGATCACAACGGTCACGGCACGCATGTGGCGGGGATCATTGCGGGCAACGGGTCGGCGAGCGTTACTCCCACCAACGTGGGAATGTATGCGGAAGGATCGGTGCCCTATGCGGATTTTCGGGGCAAGGCGCCGTTGGCGAATTTGTTTTCGCTGAACATGGGGAATTATTCGGACTACCAGTTGCAGACGAATGCGGCGCTGGTGCACGCGCTGATCTCGAACAACAGTTGGGACTACGGGAACGGCGACCCGGAATATGATCTGGCGGCGGCGAGCTACGATTTTGCGACGCGCGACGCGGTGCCGGGGCAGACGGGGTCGCAGCCGATGCTGTTTGTGTTTGCGGCGGGCAACGACGGCGGCGGCAGCGACGACGGGTCGGGCGGCACGGGGGACACGATACTATCGCCGGGGACGGCCAAGAATGTGATCACGGTGGGGGCGCTGGAGCAACCGCGGGACATCACGAACATCGTGACGACAATCTCCGGGGACGGGACGGACGATGGTGTATTGGTAACCAACCAGGTGGCCCAATGGCAGGACGAGACGGATTCAGGGAACCAGGTGGCGGCCTTTTCTGCGCGCGGGAACGTGGGAATTCAGACCGAAGGGCCCAACGGACGGTTCAAGCCGGACATGGTGGCGCCGGGCGTGTTTGTAGTTTCGACCTCGAGCCAGTTCAACAACGAATGGGATACGAACGCGTATTACAACAACCCCACGAACGACGTGCCGGCGGTGTACACGTACCAGGTGGCGAGCTCGAATGCGCTGGTGTATTACAACGTGGCCGTGCCGCCGAACGCGGTGGGGGTGAACATCACAATTTCGACGAACAATTTATCGCCGATACCGTTTGCGACGAACATGATAATTTATTGCCAGCAGTCGGGGTATCCGGACCCGGTGAATAATCCGGGCGTGATTGACCTGACGACGGACACGAACGGGGTGGCGATTCCGCCGGGCGGGGGCAATTGCACGATACCGTCGCTGCAAGGGAACGGGTTTGATTTTGCGGTGGCGCCGCCAACGAATTGGAGCGGGGCGATCAATTACAATTTGACGGTGGATGTGTATGTAACGAACAACGTGGGGGATTTGTATTCGGTGCTGGAGGGGATGAACGACAGCCTGGGGGGGTATTACCGGTATGAGACAGGCACGAGCATGGCGGCGGCGGGGGTTTCGGGCGTGCTGGCGCTGATCGAGGATTATTTCACGAACCAGTTGACGCTGACGCCGAGCCCGGCGCTGCTGAAGGCGCTGGTGATCAACGGGGCAAGGACGGTGGGCGATTACGGTCTTTCGGTGACGAACGGAATCAATTCCGACGGATGGGGCATGGATGATATCGAGGCGTGTCTGCCGCCCTGGGGATTGTTCAGCAAGACGGACGGGACGGAAGGGGCGAGCTTTTTCGTGGACCAGAGCCCGAAATTGGCCCTGGCGACGGGCGACAGCCACACTTACCTCGTGAAGGTGGACACGAACAATTTGGCGAATTATATGTGGCTGCGGGCAACGCTGGTGTGGACGGACCCGCCGGGCGACCCGGCGGCGGCGATCAAGCTGGTGAACAACCTGGACCTGATCATCACGAACATGGACACGGGGGACGTCTTCGTGGGCAACGACATTTCAGCGGACATCGGCTACAACCTGGCGGAGCCCACGAACGCGGCACCGAACCTGGATACGGTCAACAACGTGGAGAACATCATTTTGCCATCAATGCTGGCGGGGCAGTATTCGGTGACGGTGGTGGGGCGGAGCGTGAACGTGAACGCGGTGACGGCGCAGACAAATAACAACGTGTCCGGCCTGTACGCGCCGAACATCGTGCAGGATTATGCGCTGGTGGTTGCCTTGGGGCCGGGCCCGGATGCCATGGGGGAGAGCGGGGTGACAAACGCGTTCAGTGTGCAGGATCTTGGGATTGCCGGCAACCCGACGGGGGGCCAGAACATCACGGTGGTGCTGACGACGAATGCGCCGTTGATGAACCAGATGGTGGGGGCCAGTTCGCCGCTGCTGGGGACGAACATGGTGCCGCTGGGGGCGAACACGATTTGGGGGCCGAACGGGGCGGTGACCATCGGGCAGACGAACCAGTGGCATTTTTACATTGTCACGAACACCGGGCCGGCGGCGGATTACACGAACGCGGCCTTTCTGACGTTCGATGTGGACACGCTTTCGATACCGCGGATGGGCGTGTATGAGACGGAGGTGGATAATGCGACAAAGCCGGAGGCGAATATTGACCTGTTTGTGTCGCAGAACCCGGCGCTGACGAACCTGGATCCAACGGTGATTTCGAATTGCCTGGCCGGGGCGGTCAACAGCCGGGCGTCGGTGGCCAACGCGGGGACGCAGTTTGTCTTTTATACGAATTCAGCGCCGGGACAGGTTTATTACGTGGGGGTGCAGTCGGAGGACCAGATGGGGTCGGAATATAGTTTTCTGCCGGTGTTCACGGACACGCCGTTCAGCTCGCTGGATCAGAACGGGAACCAGATCGTCAACGGGCTGCTGTTGCCGATGGCGACGCCGGTGGGGAACAACGCGCATCCGGCGGTCACAAATATTTTTGCGCTGGCGATCATGCCGATGGTGGTGGAGAAGGTGACGGTGACGAATTTGATCCAGCACCAGAATTTTGGCGACCTGCTGGGGGTGCTGTCGTTCGGGGGAAAGCAGGTGACGCTGAACAGCCACGACGGATTCGGCAGCACGTCCAATTGGGTGACGCCGATTGTGTATGACGACAGTGTGGATGCGCCGGCGGGGACGACGAATTCGGACGGACCGGGGAGCTTGGTGGATTTCCGGGACAAGTCCGCGCTCGGGCCGTGGATTTTGTCGGAGGTGGACAATTCGGCGGGCGGGTGGACGGGCGTGGTGCGGACGCTGACCCTGCTGATCCAGCCGCACCGGAATTTGAAGCAGCCGGGGATCATCGTGGCGGTGCCACCGGGGGGGTGGTTTGTGGATTATGTGGACGTGCCGGTGGGCTACACGAACCTGACGTTTTACGGGACGAACGTGACGACGCCGGTGCCGCCGCAGTCGAAGGCGAACCCGATCCAAATGTATGAGAAGCTGGGGAACGATCCGACGCTGACGGATTACGACCAAGAGGCCACTTTGACGAACGGCGCGCCGCCCGGCAACTCGATTTCAGTGGGACCGCCGCTGGCGGAGGGACAGTATTTTGTGGGTCTGTACAATCCCAGCGACATTTCGATAAACGTGCTTTTGAGCGCGTCGCTGGGCATCAACGCGACGGTGAACGATGTTTTCAACTACACCTCCGGTTCCGAGCAACTCCTGCCGGATGACGCCGTGATACCGGTGCCGGCGCCGGTGCTGGGGTCCACGCCGAGCCCGGGGGCGCTGGGGGCGACGATCGCGGTGCCGATGACGGTGACGCAACAGGTGGCGTCGGTGAACGTGGGCATGGTGGTCGAATCGCCGCGGATATCGGATTACACATTCACGCTGGTGAGCCCGACCGGGCAGCGCGTGTTGCTGATGGAGAACCGCGGCGCAGGCGATACGAACGGCGCGGGATATGTCTTCATCTACACGAACGTCTTGAATAGCACGGCCAGCGGCAATGCGGCGGCGGAGACGAATTACCTGTCGGTCAACCCCAATCCGGTTGGCACGACGGTGCCGATCATCTGGAACTTTTACACGGTGCCGGACCAAATGACGGTTTATGCCACGACCAACCCGGCTGATTTCCTTACGAACAGTACAACGTTCTGTCTTTACAACACCGGTTTGACGAACAATCCGCCGAACGGGTCCGGGGCTCAAAATACGATACCGGTGACGACGAATCTTTTTGTGCCGGGGGGGGTCACGAACATTACGATCATTATGAACCAGTTTGGGAATCCGGCCGCCGGCAGCGGCGATGCGTGGACGTACACGGCGGGGGCGCCGGTGACGAACTACGAGTACCTGATGTTCACGGATGACACGAATCTGGCGTCGGTGCCGATCAAGTTTGCGGAGGCGCCGTTTGATATCACGGAAAGCTCCACGAACTATTTGCTTTCGGATTTTAACCTGGCGACGAACGGGGATTACTTGGGGCTGACGAACATCTATGATCGGTTCGGCGGCTGGACGGTGCCGACGAATATCGTGACGGTCAGCACGGTATTGAACACGAACTTGGGCCAGTTGGTGCAGGTGACCAACGTGGTGGTGCTGACGAACAACCTGGTAAGCGTGGTGAGCGATCCGGCCATAGCGCTGTCGGGCGACGCCGGGACGGTGAGCAATTACCTGGCGCTGGGCCGGGGCACGATCACCCGGTCCATCCAGACGATTCCGGGACGGATTTACAATGTGACGTTCTGGTATCGCGGCCCGGACATTGCGGCTTGGTGGCGGGGCGAGGGCAACGCGCTGGACAGCTCGGATCCGGAGAACAATAAGAACAACGGGCGGCTGATCGGGCGGTTTGATTTCCCGGCGGGCGAGGTGGAACAGGCGTTTGAATTCGAAGATCCGGGCAATACTTATCAGTTTGCGGGCACGAACAACTACGTGCAGGTGCGGGCGTCGCAGTCCTTGAACGTGAGCGCGGGGAGCGGGTTCACGGTGGAGGGGTGGATCAACCCGACGAACCTGTCGCGTCCGGAGCCGCTGGTGGAATGGCTGGCGCAGATGCCGACGAACACGGTGGACACGAACTTGGCCATCATCCAGGGCCCGGTGCTGGATCCGGCCACGAGCCACTTTTACTACCTGCTGCGGGCGACGAACTGGGAGACCTCGGAATCTTGGGCGCAGGAACTGGGCGGGCACTTGGTGACGCTGGAGACGGCGAACGAATGGCAGTGGGTTTACGACACCTTCACGGCCTACGGGACGCTGAACCGGGATTTGTGGACGGGGCTGCAATACACGAACGCGACCGGAATCACGCCCGCGAAATACCTCTGGTCCAGCGGCTACACGAACCTGCCGTTCACCGACTGGGCGCCGGGGCAGCCGACGAATTGCGACGCCAAGGACCAGCATTACGTGACGATCATGGGGCCGACCAATGCGTATCCGGAGTTGTGGCAGTTGGAAGATAACTTGGGCCAGACGTGCGACGGTCCGCCGACCAACCGGATTTACGGCGTGGTGGAAGTGCCGACGATTCCGACGAACGGGGTGCAGTTCTGGATTTCCGGCACCAACGGAACGGGCTCCACGAACACGCTGTGGGGCAGCCTGTGCGCGAACATCGTGGACACGAATTACGTGCCGCATGTGATTTACTCGGCGCCGGGATTGTTGACGTCCAATGTGTATCAACACGTGGCGCTGACCTTCAACACGAATTCAGGCATCGCCGCGCTGTTCCTCAACGGCACGAACGTGGCGACGTCGAACCTTTACACCGCCGGCGTGTCGTTTGTGCCCAAGACCGACGGGGACGTGCTGCTCGGGTGGGACATGAGCCTGTACACAAACAACTATTACGTGGGTGAAATGGATGAAATGAGCGTGTATGGCCGGGCCTTGTCCGACGCGGAAATCTCGGCGATTTACCACGTTTCGGCGGACACCACCAACCGGCTGATCGGGAAGTTTGACCCGGACACGACGCCGGCGGCGGGACTGGCGGAGGCGCTGGTGAACTTCGGCGGGACCAGCAACGTCATCTTTGGTGTGAACGACCAATGGAACGAGGACAGCTTTACGTTCACGGCCACTTCGAACTCGATGCCGCTGACCATTTCAGGCATCGAGCCGGGCATCCTGCTGGACTATTTCGGGGTGCAACAGGCGCCGGTGACGAATCTCTACTATTTCCCGGAACAGGCGCTGGCGGCCCTCAACGGCACGGTGGCTGGCGGCAATTGGACATTGCAGGTGTGGGACAACCGCGTGGGCGCCTACGTGACCAACGTGACTCAACTGGTCAACTGGGAACTGTCGTTTGTGCTCAATTCCAACGCGGTGATTTCCGCGTCGTTGCCGGCGGAGACGCCGACGTCCTTGACCGTGCCGTCGGGGCAGACGGTGTATTACCAGGAGACGGTGCCGGCGTGGGCGCTGGAGGCAACAAACATTCTGGTGTCATCAAGCCAGCCGGTGCAATTGTTCTACTATTCGACGAATATGCCGACCACCACCAATGCGATCGGCACGCTGATGACCCCCATAGGACCGATGATCGGCGCCTACAACCCGATCCTGTCCGTTAATCCAGGGCCAAGGGAACAACCCATGATACCCGGCACCACTTACTACCTGGGCGTCCAAAACAACACGGCGTACTCGGCCGAGGTGGAGGTGGAGGTGGATTATGACATTTATAACCTGACGAACGGCGCGCCCTTCACGGATATTCTGACGAATGGGTACAATCCCGTCCGGTATTTCGAGTATGACGTGAGTTCCAACGCCTACGAGGCGACGTTCCAGTTATTGCAATTGAGCGGCAACGCCGACTTGGTGGTGCGCAAGGGCGGGCCGCTGCCCGATCTGTCCAGCAGCGATTACGGCAGCTTTAACCCGGGACGGGCGGATGAGAATATCTATGTGCTGACGAATTCGGCACCGGTGCCGCTTGCCGCCGGGCGGTGGTATTTGGGGGTGTTTAACCGGGACGGCAGCCGGTTGCAATACAGCGTGCTGGCGAAGGAGTTGGACCTCACCAACCCCGGCCCGACGCTGGCGACCAGCGTGATGCCGGCCATCATTAACCTGACCAACGGCGCGCCGGTGACATGGACGGCGGGGCCGGGGGCGGCGTTGACGAATTTCTTCCATTTCGCGGCCTCGAACTCGGTGGCCGGTGGGACGAACGTGCTCCAGGGCCTGCGCTTTGAATTGTATAATTTGAGCGGCAACGGCGACCTGACGGTGCAGACGAACGCCTTGCCGCTGGCGCCGCCGTTTTTCCAGACCAGCCAAAACCACGGGACGGATCCGGAGGTGGTGTTTATTTACACGAACAACGTGCTGACCAATCTGGCAGGCGACTGGTATTTGGGCGTGCCGAACCGGGTGACGAACACCGTTAGCTTTACGATCGTGGCGGAGATCCTGACGAACCTTTATTTTCCGGCCTTCCCGGAGGCGCAGGGGGCCGGCGAAGGCGCGGCGGGCGCGGGACACGCGGGGGTGAAGAGCACGGTGTACCACGTCTTTTCCACGGCGGATGACGGCTCGCAGGGCACGCTACGCGCCGCGGTCGGCACCACCAATTGCACAGTGGTCTTCGACGTGGCGGGCACGATCAACCTGCTCTCGCCGCTGGTGATCACGAATTCGAATCTGACCATCGCCGGGCAGACGTCGCCGGGCGGCATCACGGTGGCGGGGAACATGACCACGGTGACCAATGCGCATGATGTGATTGTGCGCGACGTGCGGTTCCGGCGCGGGTCGGCGGATGATTCGTTCCAATTTGCGAACGTGTCCAACGCGATTGCCGACCATATTTCGGCGGAGTGGACGTCGGACAACCTGGTGTCGGTATTGAGCTCGTCGAACGTGACAGTGCAGTGGTCCATGCTGGCCGACAGCCTGTACAGTCCGCCGGTGAACCCGACCAATCCGCCGACCGGGTCGCTGGTGCGCGGGGGGAGCGGCGCCGTAAGCTTGCATCACAATCTTTACGCCGACAACTATAGCGGCAGCCCGCGGCTGGGGGACAATGTGACGCTCGATTTCGTGAACAACGTGATCTACAACTGGGGCTACCGCCCGGGTCTGAGCGCTGGCACGGGTGATCTCAGCGGTTTAAGCGCGACCGGCTGGACGAACCAGTTGAACTACGTGGCCAATTACCTGATCGCCGGCGCGGACACGGCGGGTTTTGCGATCACCAATTACAACATCACGAACATCGCGTTCTTCGGCGGCTTCACGAATGGACAGGTGGCCACGTGGCTTTTCCAGACGAACAACTTCATAGACAGCGACACCAACGGCGTGTTGAACGGTACGGACACGGGCTGGGGCATGTTCACGAACGATTACACGCGGTTTGGCTGGGCATTTTCCACGCCGCCGGTGGAGGTGGACGAGGCTTATGTGGCGTATGAACGGGTGCTGGACTTCGCCGGTGCGAGCATGGCTTTGCGCGATTTTGTGGACACCAACATTGCGAACAATGTGCGTTATCAAACCGGCCGGCTCATCTCCGCGCCGCCCTTGGCCGGAATGGTTGGCTGGTGGAAGGGGGAGAATAATGGAGCGGACAGTGCCGGTGGCAATAATGCCACGTTCCCGAACGGCATCGGCTATTTGCCGGGCAAAGTGGGTACGGCATTCAATTTAAACGGCTCAACTGAGTTTCTTCTGGTCACCGCGACGAACACGGCTTTCAATGTGGGAAGTAATGGGACCGGCATTACTTTTGAAGAGTGGATCAAACCGAACACCGCGGTGGGCGAGGTGACGTTCCTTGAATATGAGGCTCCCTTGGGGACTGGCAATGGTTCAGATACCAGCATCAACTTTACCATACCGCCTGGGACCACTGAATTGCAGGGGAATTTGATGGATCTCGCCATGAATGGGCACCTAATCCTGACGGGGCCGGTGGTGACTGCTGGTGTCTGGCAGCATATTGCGCTGACTTACGACCAGCCTTCGGGAGTGGCTTGTATTTACGTCAACGGAATCCCTGTCAAGACGCAGAACCTTGGCAGTTTCACTCTGCGAACCACATTGACAAATATTGTAATGGGCGCACGAACTACATTTCATTCCGTTTCGAACCCGGGCGACGCGTTTAACGGCGAAATTGACGAGATTAGCTTGTACAAACGCGCATTGTCAGCAAGCGAGATCGCAGCGATCTATCATGCAGGCAGCGCCGGGAAGTTCATGTCCACGTATGCGACGGAGGCTTCGCCGTTGCCGTATCTGGACACGGACCAGGATGGTTTGCCGGATTTCTGGGAGTCCACGTTTACGCCGAGTTTGATCTATACGAACAGCAACAACCATGACCGCGACGGGGACGGTTACACGGATATTGAAGAGTACAACAACTGGCTGGCCGGGCCGCATGCCGTGACGGTCACCAACGGTCCGGTGGGCGTGGATCTGTATCAGCTCTGCGGCGAGTCCGGGCGCCTGGCCTTCTATGTGACCAACGGCATTCACGGCTTCATTTATCTGACGAACGTCTTGGGCTCGGTGACCAATTTCAGTACGTCTTGGAGCAACAGCTTTGCCATCTTCACGCCGACCAACAATCCCGGCGGGACCAATTACTTCGGCTATGGATCGTTTGACTTCTATGTGACGAACCTGGATACGGCCGCCTATTTTGGCCCGGAGACGGTGAGCGTGATCGTGAGTGCCGTGCCGATCACCATCAACAGCAACATGCCTCCGATCATCACACAGTTGAACGGTGGGCAGGAATCTGACCCGACCAATTATGGTGGCTCGGATTACTGGAGCATTAATGTCCCCTCGGGCAGTTCCGGCGTGCTGTTTGAAATTGAGAATCCGACCGCCCCGATGGCCATGGTGGTCAGCAAGTCGGTGATGCGTCCGTCGCTGTCCAGCTACGACTATTACACGAATCAGCCGCCGGCGCCGACGACACTCCAAATCGTGGTGCTGACCAATTCCGCACCGGTGCCGTTCACGTCTGGTTGGTGGTATATGGCGGCGGTCAATGAGTCCGGGAGCAACGTGGTTTACAAGGCCAAGATCACGCCGTTGGGCATCATCGTGCCGCCGGAGTTCCTCTATCCGACCAACACGACGGTGATTACGAATTTTGAACCTTTCCCGCTGCAGATTACCTGCGTGGCGACGGATTTGAATAATCCGACGTTGCCGCTCTCGTTTGCGCTGGTGAGCGGTCCGACGAATTTGACGGTGTCAACCGCGGGTGTGCTCAACTGGACACCCAACGCGGCCCAGGCGGGAACCAGCAACGGAGTGGCGGTAAGCGTGTCGAATGGAGCGTACACCGTGACGAACAACTTCGGCATCGTTGTGGAGGTGTCCAACCTGCCACCGGTATTGCCTACATCGATTTCGAATCAAGTCGTGATCGTGCCGGGAGGCGCGTTGACGGTGGCGAATACGGCCATAAACCCGAATGCTCCGAATTTCCCGGTGCTGGGGTACAGCTTGTCCAACTCCGTGCCGGGCGTGAACGTTCCAACCATTGATGCCAATGGCATCATCACCTGGGCGCCCACGCTCGCGCAGGTCGGTACTTATTTCATTCAGACGGTGGTCACCGATTCCGTTCCGCTGGCGGTCAATGGCCCGTCTTTGAGCGCGACGAACAGCTTCTATGTGACCGTGCTGATGGGATTGCCGCCGGGATCGCCAGGGACCAATGTCGTTCCGCCCAGCGGCACGAATTGGTACGAGATCGCGGTGCCGCCGAATGCCATTTACGCCACGAACACGCTGATTTCTGCCAGCGGACCGGTGAACCTCTGGTTTAGCACGACCCGGCCGCCGTCCATTGGCGGTCCGGGCGACGCGGAGCTGGTGACGAATTCCATCGCCGGTGTCAGCGTGATCGGCACGAATTTGAACTCCACGCCGTTGCTGGTGCCCGGCTCGGTGTATTACTTGGGCGTGCAGAATCCCAGCAGTACGGTGGCCGTGACCAACTCGGTGAAGGTGAGTTTTGACCTGGTCTTCCCGCCGCCGGAGTACTTCGCCAATTTCAAGGTCACGCCCGCCCGGGTTAACGGGACCAACGGCTATCTGGCCACCTGGTCCGCGGCGGGCAGCAACCAATTCCATCTCCAATGGAGTCCGGCGTTGGTGCCGGCGCAATGGGCAGCTTTCAACGGCGTCATCAGCGCGAATCTGGGGCAGTTGATCGTGGCCACGAACAGCCAGTTCCAGTATTTCGATGACGGCTCACAGACCGGCGGCCTGGCACCGGTGCGCTTCTACCGTCTGCAATTGCTGAACTCGCCCACGAACACGCCGCCGTTCTTCCTGTACGCGCCCGGCCAGTTCAAGGCCAGTCCCGGCGTGCTGTTCACGTTCACCAATTCGGCGGCGGACTGGGATCTGCCGGCGCAAAGCCTGACGTATTCCGTGACGAATTCGCTGGGGGCGGCGAATCTGAACATCAATCCGGTCACGGGAGTCATCACTTGGACGCCGACCCCGGCGCAGGCGGGCCTGGCAAATGTGATCACCACGGTGGTGACCGACAACGGTGTGCCCGCGCAAAGCACGACCAATTCGTTTACCGTGGTGGTGAATGGGGCGCCGGAATTCAGCAGCATCAGCGTGGGGCCCGGCGGGGTGACATTCCAGTGGACGGGCGCCACCAACGCGCAGTTCGAGATCCGGTGGACCACGAACCTGGCACCGGCCAATTGGACAATTTTCCCGGGTACCATCACCTCGAGCGGCAGCAACTTCAGCTTTGTGGACACCAACACGCCGTTGTTGATGATGAAATTCTACCAGTTGATGCTGTTGCCTTAACTGACACGATTTTTTTAACCACAGATGAACACAGATGGACACAGATAAAAACTGAGGATGGAAGATTGAAGATGGCGGCGATTCGGTACACCTGGATCTGCTAAGTGCTCTTCCCCCTCATCCGTCCTTCGGACACCTTCTCCCTCGGGGAGAAGGCGGCGAAATGGCGCCCCCTGAAAGTTCCAAGCGCATCGGCTTGCTCCGACGGGTTTTGTAAACCACACGTGTCGGTGAAAAGCTTTGTCTCCCGGCCCGCGTTTAAATTCCCATCGTCAAATTTCCGTCAAACTCGGGCTTTGCTTTTTGGGGCGTGCGGGCGTAGTGTGATTTTTCGTTTTGACGAGAAATTCACTGTAATCCATGAGCAAAGAGTTCATCAAGATCGGGGGCGCCCGGGAGCACAACCTCAAGAACCTGTCGCTGGAGATTCCGCGGGACAAGCTGGTGGTGGTGACCGGTTTGAGCGGCAGCGGCAAGTCGTCGCTGGCGTTTGACACGATTTACGCGGAGGGCCAGCGGAAGTATGTGGAGAGCCTCTCCGCGTACGCGCGCCAGTTCCTGGACCAGTTGCAAAAGCCGGATGTGGACTTCATCGAGGGGCTGTCACCGGCCATCGCCATCGAGCAGCGCAGCTCCGGCAGCAGCCCGCGCTCGATCATCGCCACCACCACGGAGATTTACGATTACCTGCGACTGTTGTTTGCGCACGTCGGCAAGGCGCATTGCCCGGAAACGGGGGTGCCGATTTCGTCGCAGAGCACGAGCGAAATTGTGGACAAGATCCTGGCGCTGCCGGCCAAGACCAAGGTGATCCTGCTGGCGCCGGTGGTGCGCCGGCAAAAGGGCGAGTTTCGCGACGTATTTGAGCGGCTGGCGCGGGAGGGGTTTGTGCGCGCGCGGGTGGACGGGCAGATTGCGGAAGTGGGCGAAAACGTGGCGCGGATCAAGCTCGACAAGAAGCGATTTCACAACATCGAAGCGGTGGTGGACCGGTTGGTGATGGACGACAAAGTGCGCGTGCGGCTGGGCGATTCGGTGGAGACGGCACTGCGATGGGGCGAAGGGGTGATGTTCACGCTGCATCAATTGCCGGACGGAGAGCCGGCCGCGACGAAGGCGGCCAAGGACGCGCAGCGCAACGGCGAATGGATCGAAACGCTGCATTCGAACAAGATGTGCTCGCCGGCGACGGGCAAGAGCTACGATCCGCCGACGCCGAAACATTTCTCATTCAACGCGCCGGCGGGCGCGTGCCCGATGTGCCACGGCCTGGGGCAGAAGATGGTTTTTGACGAGCACCTGGTGGTGCCGGACCCCGAATTGCCGCTGGAAGGGGCCATCCAGCCCTGGCGGCGGGCCGGGAAGCGGATGAACATCTATTACAAGGCGATGCTGCGGTCGGTGGCGGCGCACTTCAGCGTGGAGTTGGACACGCCTTGGAAGAATCTGCCGGAGGATTTCAAGCGGGTGCTGCTGTACGGGTCGGGCGAGGACAACGTGGAGTTCAAATTCTGGCGGGCGGGCAAAGTGAGCAGCATTGACCGGCCGTTCGAGGGTGTGCTGCCGAACCTGGAGCGGCTGGCGACCGAAAGCGAAAGCGAGTTCATCCGCAACCGGCTGAAGGCGTACATGAGCCCGGAGTTTTGCGATGCCTGCAAGGGGCGGCGCCTGAAACCGGAAATTTTGGCGGTGACGCTGGGGAACGGCGTCCCGGGGCGGAAGGTGGAGATCGGGACCCGCAAGCTGATGCTTCCCGGGCTGTCCATCATGGACATCTGCGCGCTGTCGGTGGACAAGGCGGACGAATTTTTCGCCACGCTGAAACTGACTGAATTCGAGCAAAAGATTGCGAACGAAGTGGTCAAGGAAATCCGCGCGCGGCTGGGGTTTTTGAAGAACGTGGGGCTGGGCTACCTGACGCTGGACCGCGAGAGCAGCACGCTTTCCGGCGGGGAGGCGCAACGGATCCGGCTGGCGACGCAGATTGGCGCGGCGCTGGTGGGGGTGCTGTATGTGCTGGACGAGCCGAGCATCGGGCTGCACCAGCGCGACAATGACCGGCTGCTGGACACGCTGAAGGGGCTGCGCGATCTGGGCAACACGGTGCTGGTGGTGGAGCATGACGCCGACACCATCCGTTCGGCGGATTACATCCTGGATCTCGGCCCGGGCGCGGGGGTGCGCGGCGGGGAACTGGTGGCGGCGGGAACCTTGCCGGACATTCTGGCGAACCCGAAGTCGCTGACCGGCCAGTACCTCACCGGCGAACTGAAGATCCCGGTGCCGAAAAAGCGAATCGCGCCGACGGAGGAGCGGGGCTGGCTGGAAATCGTCGGCGCCACGGAGAACAACCTGCAGAACATTGACGTGCGGATCCCGCTGGGGACGTTCACGTGCGTCACGGGCGTGAGCGGATCGGGCAAGAGCACGCTGGTGAGCGACATTTTGCAGCGGGCGCTGTTCCGGAAGTTTTACGGCTCGAAGGACCGGCCGGGCGCGCATCGGGCGCTGAAGGGATTTGAGGCGCTCGACAAGGTGATCGTGATTGACCAGTCGCCCATCGGCCGGACGCCGCGGAGCAACCCGGCCACGTACACGGGCATGTTCAACCACATCCGCGATTTGTTTGCGAAACTGCCGGCGGCCAAGGTGCGCGGGTACGAGCCGGGGCGGTTCAGCTTCAACGTGAAGGGGGGCCGGTGCGAGAAGTGCGAGGGCGACGGCATTTTGAAGATCGAGATGAACTTTTTGCCGCCGGTGTATGTGACGTGCGAGGCGTGCAACGGGAAGCGGTACAACCGGGAGACGCTGGAGATCGCCTACAAGGGAAAGAATATCGCGGACGTGCTGGACATGACGGTGGATGAAGGGGTGGACTTCTTTCGCGCGGTGCCGAAGATTGCGGGTCCCCTGGAGACGCTGGCGGAAGTGGGGCTGGGGTACATCCGGCTGGGCCAGCAGGCCACGACGTTGAGCGGGGGCGAGGCGCAGCGGGTGAAGCTGGCCACGGAACTGAGCCGGCGGGCGACGGGGCGGACGTTTTACATCCTGGATGAGCCGACGACGGGGCTGCACTTTCACGACGTGGCGAAGCTGCTGGAGGTGCTGTTCAAATTGCGCGACGCCGGCAACACGCTGCTGGTGATCGAGCACAACCTGGATGTGATCAAGACGGCGGACTGGATCATTGACCTGGGCCCGGAAGGAGGCGCCGGCGGCGGAAAGATCGTCGCGGAGGGCCCGCCGGAGAAGATCGTCCGGTGCGAGGCGAGCTACACGGGGCATTACCTGAAGACCGTGCTGGGCTGACCGGGCCGGCGAAGCCGGCGAGGTTTGGCTTTCCGTGACCGCGCCAAATGGGCTAAATTCCGGCATGGCTTTTCTCCGTTGGTGGTGGCTGGTGATGTTTGCTCTCATCCTGGGCGGCGGACCGGCGTGGGCCGCGACGCGGGAGGACCGCGCCTATGCGGCGGCGTGCGCGGCGTTCCAGGACAAATTTTACGAGCGGGCGGAGAGCGGGTTCACGGACTTCCTCCAAAACTACCGCAAGTCCCCCAACGCGCCGGCGGCGATGCTGATGCTGGCGCAGGCGCAATTTTACCAGGCCAAATACGCGGATGCCATCGCGCGGCTGACGGACACGAACAACGTGGCGAAGGCGCAGGCGGCGGGGGTGGCGGATCGCTACCTCTATTGGACGGCGGAGGCGCGGTACGCGAGCGGCGACACCAATGGCGCGGCGGAGACATTTATTTCGGTGCCGCAGCGGTTTCCCAAATCGCCGCTGGCAGTGAAGGCGGTGGTGGAGGGGGCGGCGGCCCTGGGCGAGCTGGGGCAATGGGCGCGCGTGGACGCATTGCTGGAGGACACCAACGGCGTGTTTCAGCAGGCGGCCGGGTTGAACCCGGCCAACCCGGCCGTGGCCGACGGGCGGCTGCTGGCGGGGGAAGCGAAACTGGTGCAGCGGGATTTTGGCGCGGCGATCGGGGGGCTGAACCGGATGGACCGGGCGAAGCTGACGCCGGAGCAGGATTGGAAGCGGGCGTTTTTGCTGTGCCGCGCCAATCTGGAGCGCAACGACCTGGACGCGGCGCTGACGGCGGCGACGAATCTGCTGGAAATTGCGCGGCGGGGTGGGGGATCCGGCAGGGCGGCGAACCTGGCTCAAAGCGTGGTGTCGCACGCGAGCCTGCTGGAGAAGAAGGCGGAGGGACTGCCGGCGGAGATGCGGCGGCCGTTGCTGGCGGAGGCGGAGGCGGCCTGGCGGGAGAACCTGGCGGACGGCACGCCGGTGGAACAACAGGAGCTGGCGATCCTGAAGATCGTGGAACTGGCGGGGGCGCAAAACAACCTGCCGGAGGCGGAAGCGAACCTGACGGATTTCCTGGTGCAATTTCCCGACGCGCCGGCGGCGGAGCTGGCCCGGCTGACGCTGGGCGAGCTGCACGTGAAGGATTTTCTGGCGCAGCCGGCGGCGACGAATTACCTGCTGCTGGCGCAGACCAATCTTCTGACGGTTTCCACCGACGGTCCGCTGGCGGGCAAGATCTATTTGGACCGCGGCTGGTGCGACTGGTTGTGGGCCGGGCGCGCGACGGACGCGGGCGACACGAACGGGGCGGCGCAATGGACGAGCAACAGCTTGGCGGATTTTGCGGCCGCGGCGGAGCGGCTGGAGCGGCTGCCGCGGTCGGAGGACCTGGCGGTGGCGCGGTTCAAGCTGGGCGACGCGCAGTTTGCGCTGGGGCAGTTTGCGGAGGCGACGAACAGCTACGGGGCGGTGCTGACCGATTTCGCGGAGCTGCCCCAGGTGGCGGATTCGCTAAGCGACCGCGCGCTGTACCAGATTTTGCGGGCGCAACTGGAATTGCATGACACCAACGGCATGGACGAGACGATGGACCGGCTGATGGGCAAGTTCTTCACGCCCGTGCCGGCGACCAACAGCCTGCTGCTGGCGGGGCGGGGCTTCTCGGATTTCGGTTCGCCGGCGAAGGCGCGGGAGCTGTTTCTGCGGTTCGAGCGGGAGCGCACGAATTCGCCGCTGCTGCCGCAGGTGGCGTTTGCGGTGGCGCGGACCTACGAGCGGGAGCAGAACTGGGCGGCGGCGGTGACGAATTACGGGGCGTGGCTGCGGGGCTACACCACGAACGGGCTGCGGGCGGAGGTGGAGTACGCGCGCGACCTGGCGATGTACCAGACGGGGGACGAGGACGGGGCGTTCCAGAGGTTCACGAATTTCGTGGCGGAATATCCCACCAACACGCTGACGCCGCGGGCGCTGTGGGCGGTGGCGGACCACTATTTCCGGCTGGGGACGAATTTCGCGGCGGCGGAGCGGAACTACCAGTTGATCTTCCAGGACTTTCCGAAGGATGAACTGGCGTATCCGGCGCAGTTGATGGCGGCGCGGGCGGTGATGGCACGGTTCACGTACCCGGAGGCAATCCGGGTGTACCTGACGCCGCTGCTGAAAGACACGAATTGCCCGGAGTATTTGACGGACCAGGCGCGGTTTGCGTATTGCGAATCGCTGCTGTCCATGCACGCGACGGATACGAACAACGAGAGCCTGCAGACGGCGACGAACGTGCTGGCGCAGATGACGCCGAAGGCGGGGACGAACATCGTGGGGGCGCTGGCGTGGTGCGAGACGGGGGATTGCGATCTGCAACTGGGGGACTTTGACGCCGCGACGAACGCGTATGCGCAGGTGCTGAGCGCGCCGCCGGCGGGCCGGGAATTGCGCAGCCGGGCGCAGGTGGGGCTGGGCCTGGTGCTGGAGAAGAAGGCGGAGGGGCTGCCGGCGGAGACGCAGCGGCCGCTGCTGGCGCAGGCGCTGGAGCAGTACACGGAGGTGGTGTACACGACGAACGACGTGGCGGACCCGTTTTGGATGAAGAAGGCGGCGGTGCAGGCGCTGCCGCTGATGCCCCTGGTGAAGCAGGGGGACGCGGACCGGTTCGTCCACAGCCTGGAATACTGGCTGCCGCAGTTGCGGGACACGCTGGAGAAGAAGCGGGCGGCGCTGGGGCGCTGAGGCCGTTTGGCCGCGCGCGGGGATAAAACCCGGTGGCGGGCGATCCTTCCACACCTGATGACCGGCGGCGGCCCCGAGGGCACGGCGGCGCACCGGCCGGCGCTCAGATCCAATTCTTCCGCAGGAGCCACATTTTGACGAGTTGCGTCAGGCCCACATAGCAGATCAGCGTGGCGGCCAGGAGCGGCCAGAACTGCCAGGGCAGCGGCACAAACCCGAGATAGGGCGAGAGCGGCGAGAAGGGCAGCCAGGCGCCGAGGCACATGATGAGGATGGTGTTCATCGTCAACTGCCAGCTCGCGCGCGACTGGATGAAGGGAAGCAGATTAGTTCTGATGACATGGACGATGAGCGTTTGTGTCATGAGCGATTCAACGAACCAAGCGGTGCTGAAGAGGGCGGCGGCGTAGGTGTGGTCGGCATCCGCGGGATGGGCGAAACGCGCGGCGAGGCCGGCCGGCGCGGCGAGGTCCAGGTGGCTGCACTTGAAGAAGAACCACATGAGGGCGTAGGTGGTGTAGTCAAAGATCGAGCTGATGGGGCCGATGAAAACGATGAATTTGGCGATCTCGCCCATTTGCCAGGGGCGGGGCTTGGCGATGGCCGTGGCGCCGACGTTGTCGGTGGGGATGGGCACCTGGGAGAAGTCGTAGAGGAGGTTGTTGGTGAGCACCTGGATGGGCTGCATGGGCAGGAAGGGCAGCCAGGCGCTGGCGCCGAGGACGCTGAACATGTTGCCGAAGTTCGAGCTGGCGCCCATGCGGATGTATTTGAGAATGTTGGCGAACACTTTGCGGCCTTCGAGCACGCCTTCCTCCAGCACCATCAGGTTTTTTTCCAGGAGGATCATGTCCGCGGATTCCTTGGCGATATCCACGGCGTTGTCCACGGAGATGCCGACGTCGGCGGCGCGCAGGGCGGGGGCGTCGTTGATGCCGTCGCCCATGAAGCCGACGACGTGGCGGTTGCGCTGGAGGGCCTGCACAACGCGCTTCTTGTGGGCGGGCGAGAGCCGGGCGAAGACGTCCATGGTTTCGACGGCGGCGGCCAGTTGCTCATCGGACATTTTTTCCACGTCGTTGCCCACGAGAATCTTTTCGGCGTGGATGCCGACTTCGCTGCAGACCTTGCGGGTGACGAGGTCGTTGTCGCCGGTGAGGACCTTGACGGTGACGCCGTGCTGGCGGAGGGCTTCGATGGCCTTGGCGGCGGTGTCCTTGGGGGGGTCGAGGAAGGCGAGGTAGCCGGAGAGGACGAGGTCGCATTCATCGGCCTTGGTGAAGGTGGATTGGGAGCCGAGTTTTTTGGTGGCCACGGCCAGGACGCGGAAACCGTCTTCGCTGAGGTCGTTGACCTGCTGGACGAGGTCGCCGGCGAGGATGGGCTCCATGGGGAAGATTTCGCCGTCGCTCTCGAAGTGGGTGCATTTGGCGAAGACGGCCTCGGGGGCGCCCTTGGTGAGCAACTGGCGCTCGCCATCGGGGCATTCGATGGCGACGGACATCATGCGGCGGGAGAAATCGAAGGGGATTTCGTCCACCATTTTGTAGCGGACCACGCCGAGTTCCTCGTCCAGGGACTTGTATTTGAGCACGGCGCGGTCGAGGACGTTTTTGAGGCCGGTTTGAAAATGGCTGATGAGGTAGGCGTCGCGGAGGACGGTCTCGCTTTCGTTTTTGAAGACGTCGCAATGGAGTTCGAGGATGACGTGGTCAATGGTGAGGGTGCCGGTCTTGTCGGTGCAGAGGACATCCATGGCGCCGAAGTTTTGGATGGAATTGATTTTTTTGACGATGACTTTCTTTTTGGACATGGCCACGGCGCCCTTGGAGAGGCAGACGGAGACGATCATGGGAAGCATTTCCGGGGTGAGGCCGACGGCGACGGCGAGGGCGAACTTGAGGGCCTCCCACCAGGCGTGCTTGGTGAGGCCGTTGATGAGGAAGACGGTGGGCACCATCACGAGCATGAAGGTGAGCATGAGCCAGACGAATTTTTTGACACCGCGGTCGAAGGCGGTTTCGATGGGCTGGCTGGAGATGCTGGTGGCCATCTTGCCGAAGTAGGTCTGGGGGCCGGTGGCGACGATGACGGCGGTGGCGGAACCGCTTTCGACGCTGGTGCCGAGGAAGCAGAGGTTGGTGTGTTCGATGGAGGAGACGTTGGGCCGCGGGTCGGGGGCGTCCGATTTCTCGACGGGCAGCGATTCGCCGGTGAGGGTGGCCTGGATGATGAAGAGATCCTTGGCGGCGATGAGGCGGACGTCGCCGGGGATCATGTCGCCGGCGGAGAGTTTGACGACGTCGCCCGGGACGAGTTCGCGGAGGGGGATTTCGCACTGCTGGCCGTCGCGGAGGGCGGTGGCGGTGACCTTGATCATGGCGCGGAGCTTGGCGGCGGATTTGTCGGCGCGGGTTTCCTGGACGAAGCGGAGGGAGACGCCGAGGACGACCATGACGAGCATCAACAGGCCGCCGGCGTAATCGGTTTTGTCCTCGGCGGTGGCGAAGGTGACGATGGCGAGGACGGTGAGGAGGATGACGAGGGGGTTGCGGAGGGCGTGGTAGAGGCGGAGGAACCACTCGTGTTTTTTTTCCTGGCCGACTTCGTTGGGGCCGACGGATTCGAGGCGTTCGGCGGCCTCCGATTGGGCGAGGCCGGCGGCAGTGGTCTTGAGCCGCAGGAGGATCTGGGCAATGTCACCGGCGGCGGCTTCGTGCAGCGCGTCGGCCGCGGCTGGCTTCATCGGATCTTTGGCTGCGGGCATAAATCGTTGGTTTGCTCGTCGTTGAGCCAGCCGGCAAGGATGCGCTTGTGTCCGGCGGCAATTATGCGGGGCAGTCTCCGGGGTTGGAACTGATTCCGCAAGCTTTTGCGCCATCCGAGGGCGCGATTTTTTGGGATGAGGCGCCCGTGACAGCGGGGCCGCACAGGCTGGCTGGGGGGGCCGATAGCGCAATGGACGGCCCGGCGGGCCGTCGGGGTCCATTTTAGCACGGTGGCGGGGGAAGCGCGGGGAAATTTTACCCGATCTACTGCGGCCCTTCCGCCTCCGGTACAGCCCGATAAAACCGCGCCGGGTTGGTCGCGGCGTCCGGGTCCACGAAATCAATGCAGCCATTCACGACCTGATTGGTGCAGATCGGCGTCCAGTGAATGATATCCGACGAATATTCGACGTGGAACCACGCGCCGTCCGGACCGGCGGCCGCCAGGTTGAAGGCCGCCCCCGTCAGGCCCGTCACCGCCCGCGGCGATTGGCTGTCGAGAATAATGGCGCCCGCCGCCCGCGGATATCCCAGCAAATAGTTCGTCCCGGTGGCATCCGCAATCAGCCTGAGCACCACCGTGCGGTTGATGTCCGGCGCTCCATCATCCAGCGGCACCAGCGTAATGGCCGCGCTTTGTTGGCCGGCCGGGACCGTGACCGTGCCCGGCAAGGCCACGTAATCAACGCCGTTGGTGGCCGTGCCGCCGGTGGAGTAGGCGACCGTCAACGCATTATTCGTCGCTCCCGAACGGAACACCGTAAAGGTCGCGTCCTTGGGTCCGCAATTGGTGAAGATGTGCCAAAGCGCTCCCGCCGCAAACCAGTTGCTCCAAGTCGCCACCGGACTGATCGGGCCGGGCCACGTCCAGCAATTCGTGCCCTCAATCGCGATTGGGTCCGTGGCCACAATGCTGACCAGCGCGGGCCGGTTTGTGGGCGGCGGCAACGGGGGCAAAATGCTCACCCACACCGGCGCGGAAGTTGTCACCAGCCCGCCGCTGTCGGTTGCGGCCGCCGTCAGCGCGATGTTCGTGCCCGGCGGCGGATTCGTCCACACGAAATCCCAATAGTTCGTCGGCGCCACGATGAGGATTGGCGGCTGAACCGGCCCGGGGGGCAACGGCGGCGGAACCGCGGTTACGTGCTGGCCGAAGCCGAGGCTGCTGCCGTTGGCAAAAAACTCAACCGCCGCCACCGGGTCGGTGGAACCGAAAGCGTAGGCGTAAATGGGAATATCCATTGGCGCGCGGAAAACCGAGTCGTTGGGCGGACTGGTAATCCGCACCACCGGCGGCAGATTCGTGAACAGCGCCACCGTGATATTCACCGCCGCCGAAGTCGTCGAGAGACCACCATTGTCCGTCGCCACCGCCGTCAGCGAATAAGCATTGGCCGGAATATTCTGCCAATTGAAGAAATACACCAAGCCCGTGACGCCATTGACGCCGGGCGGATCCAGTACCACGGGCAATCCCCGGCCGAGATCCGTGTCGCCGGCAAAAAACTCGACGTTGGTGACCGTGCCGTCCGGGTCAGCGGCCCGGGCCAGCAACGAGATATTGGCCGGTGCCGTGAACATCGCGCCGTTGGTGGGATTGACGATGCTCACCGCCGGCGGGAGATTGGTGGCCCCGGGCGGGGTAATGAACACCACCGCGTTGCTCGGCGAACCAATGATATAATTGACCGGATTCAACGCCGGCGATGGACACAAATCCACCTCCACCGTCCGGCTGTTGGTCTGCCCCAAATTGATGGGATTGATGACGATCGTGTTGGATATCACCCCGGCGGCGAGCGAAACAAAATTGCCGATTGCCTGATAATCCACGCCATTGGATGCCGTGCCGCTGATGCAACAGAAGACGTTCAACGGCACGGCGGGATTCCCGCCGCGGAAGACTGTGAAGATGGCGGGATCGCCCGCCCAGGTGCCATGATCATCCGTCGCCTGAATGGTGACGACTGGAATCGAATTGCTGGTGCCTGATTGCGCGACCACCGCAGACACCGGCGTCAGCCATAGAGCGATGGCGGAACAAAATTTCAGGGAGGCTGGAAGAATCGTTTTCATGCGAAAAAGCCTTTCATTTGATTGACGGCGAAACAATGGGTTGAGTTAGGGTTACCCAACCACAGGTTTCGAAAAAAGTCAAGGCGGTGGCCACGATCGGGGGCCGGGTGTGGCCCAACGGGAACGCGCCGAGGCCCGTAAAATCCCGAGCGGGCGCCGCCCACAATGAATATCGCAGATCGGGGGGCGGCCACGGGCGGGTTGAGCGTGGGGCGGGCGGCTGGTACAGTGCGGGGGTGCGGTTGATCATCATTGAGGACGACGAAAAGACGGCCCAGGCATTGCAGTCCGGCCTGGAGAAGGAGGGTTTTTCCGTGACGGCGGCGGGGAGCGGCGAGGCGGGTTTTGCGCGGTTGAACGGGGCGAATTTTGACCTGCTGGTGCTGGACTGGATGCTGCCGGGGCGGAGCGGGATTGAGATTTTGAAGCTGCTGCGGGGGCGGGGCTCGAAAATGCCGGTGCTGTTGCTGACGGCGCGGGACGCGGTGGACGACCGGGTGCACGGGCTGGAGAGCGGGGCGGATGATTATCTGGTGAAGCCGTTTGCGTTCGCGGAGCTGGTGGCGCGCATCCGGACGCTGTTGCGCCGGGCGGCGCCGGCGGAGCCGATGAAGAAGACGTTTGCGGATTTGGTGGTGGACCTGGAGGCGCGGCGGGCGGTGCGGGGGGGGAAGACGGTGGAATTGACGCCGCGGGAATTCGATTTGCTGGCGTATCTGCTGCGGCAGCCGGGGGAGCCGGTGACGCGCGAGATGCTGGCGCGGGATGTGTGGAAGGAGACCAACCGGCTGACGCCGCTGGATAATGTGATTGACGTGCATGTGGCGCATTTGCGGCGCAAGGTGGACGGGGAGCAGGCGGTGAAGCTGATCCATACGGTGCGCGGGGTGGGCTTTGTGCTGCGCGAGGGAGGCGCGGCTTGAAGGGGCGGCTGTCCATTCGCGGCCGGGTGGCGGCGGGGAACGCCGTGCTGGCGGCGGCGCTCTGGCTGATTATTGTGCCGGCGCTGGCGGTGGCGCGGATCTGGCAGCCGGCGGATGCCGGGGGTTTTTGGGTGGCGCTGGCGGCGGGCGCGGCGGCGAGCGCGGGGATTTTTGGCGCGGCCGGCTGGTGGATGGCGGGCCGGGCGCTGGCGCCGCTGCGGGAATTGACGGTACGGTGGCGGCAGATGTCGCCGACGAACGCGGGCGAGCGGCTGCCGGCGGACGGATTACCGGGGGAGATGGGCGAGCTGGCGGCGGCGGTGAACGCGGCGCGGCAGCAGGTGGCGGATTCGTTTGCGTCGCTGGACCGGCTGACGGCGGATGTTTCGCATGAATTGCGGACGCCGCTGACGGCGATGCGGGCGGTGAGCGAGGTGGCGTTGCGGGAGCGGAACCCGGCAGTGCTGCACGACGCGGTGGGCAGCATGCTGGAGGAGATCGGGCGCATGAACCAGTTGCTGGACCGGCTGCTGCTGTTGACGCGGCCCGGGGACGACGCGATGCCGATGCGGCTGGAGGCGGGGCCGGTGCGGAAAACGCTGCTGGAGGTGAGCGACACGCTGGGTTTGCTGGCGGAGGACAAGCAGCAGCAGTTGCGGGTGGAGTGCCCGGACCATTTGCTGGCGGTGTTCGATCCGGCATTGCTGCGGCTGGCGCTGATGAACCTGGTGCAAAACGCGATCCGGTATAGTCCGCCGGGCAAGACCATCCGGATGCAGGCGAGGGCGGGCAAAGACGCGGTGCTGGTGGAGGTGGCGGACGAGGGGCCGGGGATTGCGCCGGAGCACCAGCAAAAGATTTTTGAGCGGTTTTATCGCGTGGACAAGGCGCGGTCGCGGGCGGAAGGCGGGGTGGGGCTGGGGCTGGCGATCGTGAAATGGTCGGTGGAGCGGATGGGCGGGACGGTGGAATTGAACAGCGAAACGGGGCGGGGCAGCGTGTTTTGCTTGCGGTTGCGGGCGATTGGGGCGTGAGGCATTGTCTTAAGAATTCTTCAGTAACGTTTTTTCGATTTCGCCGATAAAGTGTGGTCCGCAAGATGTATTGGGTCAGCAAGAGCATTCATCAAGTTCGCCGGGCGAATCGCCGGACGCTGCTGTTTCTGGCGGCGCTGGGGCCGGGAATCATCACGATGATTGCGGACAACGACGCCGGGGGCATTTCCACTTACACCCAAACGGGGGCGAAGACGGGTTTCAGCCTGTTGTGGGCGATCCTCATTTTGCTGCCGATGGCGTATTACGTGCAGGAGATGACGGTGCGGCTGGGGGCGGTGACCAAACGGGGGCACGCGGAGGCGATCTTCGACGGCTTTGGAAAATTCTGGGGCTGGTTTTCAATTTTTGACCTGGCGGTGATCAACTGGCTGACGCTGGTGACCGAATACATCGGGATGACGCAGGCGATGCTGATTTTTGGGATTCCGGCGTGGATCACGTTTTTTGCGGTGACGGCGCTGATGACGGGGATTGTGGTGACGGGGCGGTACTGGACGTTTGAGAAGATCACGCTGTTTTTCTGCCTGTTCAACCTGGTGTACATCCCGGCGGCGATCTGGGCGATGCACACGGGCAACGTGAAGGGCGGGTGGGGCGAGGCGGGGCGGGGGTTTTATCATCCGAATTTCGCGATTGGGCTGACGGGGGTGGGCCTGCTGACGCTGATCATGGCGAACATTGGGACGACGATCACGCCGTGGCAGATTTTTTTCCAGCAATCGGCGGTGGTGGACAAGGGCACGGACATCAAGGACGTGAAATACGGGAAGTTCGACACGCTGTTCGGGTCGTTTCTGACGTGCTTGGTGGCGGCGTTCATCATCATCGCGGCGGCGGCGGTGTTTTTCTACAACCCGGCGAACCCGGCGTTGGGGTCGGCGGGGTCGGCGGGGGCGCAGGTGGCGTCGCACGCGGGGCCGTGGACGAATGTGGACCCGTCGTTTCAATCATGGCGGGACATGGATTCGGCGGCGAAGACGGCGGTGGCGATGCCGGCGGTGATGCCGAATCCGCATTGGGGGGAATGGGCGCGGACGCTGTTTGCCATCGGGCTGTTTGACGCGGGGCTGCTGGGGGCGCTGTGCATCTCGCTGGCGACGAGCTGGGCGCTGGGCGAGGTGTTTGGGTGGGCGCACTCGCTGAACCGCGGGGTGCGGCAGGCGCCGTGGTTTTACGTGGCGTACGTGCTGATGCTGCTGTCGGCGGGCGTGGTGTCGCTGATTGCGAGCGTGGACGCGCAGAACCTCATCACGATCTTTGTGCAGGTGGTGGCGGTGACGCTGATGCCGGCGGCGCTGGTGTTTTTGATTTTGCTGCTGAACGACCGGTCGCTGATGGGCGACCATGTGAACACGCGCTGGCAGAACATCGCCAACTGGAGCATCACGGCGTTTGTGATCATCATGTCCACGGCGTACGGGATTTCGGTGCTGTTCCCGGAATGGTTCGGCGCGACCAACTAAAGGAGGCTGGATGAACACCCAAGCGACACAGACGAGCCCGGCGGGGGGGCCGGAGCCGTTTCAACTGCTGTTTTTCTCGAATCTGCTCGACCGGCGAATCCGCATCGAGGGGACCAACCAGAAACACGGGCGGCTGACGGACCTGGTGTTCCGGCTGTCGGAGCCGTATCCCGAGCTGGTGGGCGTTTACATTGAGCACGGGCGGGGGCTGCCGAGCGAATTAGTGCCGTGGGACCAGGTGACGCGATTTACCGACGAGGCGATATACATCACGCCCACGAAGACGGGCGAGCCGTATCCGCGATTTGATGACCAGCCGGGCTGGATCCTGGTGAACGAACATTTGATGGGGCAGACCATCCTGGACACGGACGGGCGGCGGCCGGAGGTGGTGAACGACGTGCACCTGCTGTATTCGAAGGGGCGGATGATTTTGGTGCACGTGGACATCTCGTTCAACGGCTTCCTGCGGAAATGGCACCTGGAGCGGTTCACGGGGAAGGACCAGTTCATTTCCTGGCGGTACGTGCAGCCGCTTTCGGTGGAGGACCACACGAAGGACATTGTGACGCTGTCGGTGGCGCGGGAACAGGCGCTGGAGCTGCCGAGCGAGGACCTGGCGGACGCGCTGGAGGTGCTCTCGGGCGACGAGCAGCAGGCGATGTTTGCGGCGCTGGCGGCGGACAAGGCGGCGGAGGTGCTGGTGGAGGCCGAGCCGCGGGCCAAACGGCAGCTCATCCTGTTTTTGCGCGGGGAACGGGCGCGGACGGTGCTGGACAAGCTGTCGGTGCCGCAGGTGGCGGACCTGTTTTCGGATTTGCCGCACGAGAACGTGACGGCGCTGATGAAATGGCTGCCGCCGGAACGGGCGGCGCGGGTGAATGCGGTGATGACGGACGCGGACGTGCCGGCGGCGACGCTGATGAGCCACCGGTTCCTGGCGTTTTCCAAGACCACGACGGTGGGCGAAGTGCTGGGGCGGCTGCGGTCGGTGCCGCACGACCGGCGGAACATTTCGTATCTCTACATTTTGGCGGACGAGCCGAAAATCCTGCTGGGGCTGGTGGACCTGCGGGATCTGGTGACGGCCTCAACGGAGGCGAAGCTGGGGGACCTGATGATTGCGCCGGTGGTGACGGCGGATCCGAACGAATTGCGGGAGGACCTGGTGAAGCTGTTCGTCAAATATCAGTTTCGCATGCTGCCGGTGGTGGACGCCCAGGAGCATTTGCTGGGCGTGGTGCGGTACAAGGATCTGATGAAGAACGTGAAACTCGAGTACCAGAAATGACTTTATGGCGCGAATCAAGGCCACTTCGACGGTAAACTTTGCGCTGTGGGCGCTGCGCATCTACCTGCTGGTGTTGCTGACGCTGATCGGCGTCAAGTTTGTGCGGGTGTTCCACGCGCAAAAGACGGCGGAGGCGGCGGCCGCGCGGTCGGCGGCGACGACGAACGGCGCGGCGGGCGGGCTGCCAGCGGGGCAGGGGCCCGCGCCGGGGTTGTGAGCAGAAGACGACGATGAATTTCCGCGAGGGCCGCCCGGTGAGGTGGCGCGCCGCGGCGGAGACAACATAGTTGGAAATTGCCAGTACGATGGCAAATTACGTTGACGGCTGGTTAAATTGTAGCCTAGGATACATTTTTAAAATGATGCCAGGACCGATGGATCGTTTCAAACGGGTGGGGGCCGCGACGGCGGTGATCGCCTGTGCCACCGCCGCCAGCGCGCAAGTGGCCACGAACGGAGCGGCGATCCTGGCCAAGGACGTCAACCCGGTGCCCGCGCCGGGGCTGACCAACGCGCCACCGCTGGTGAGCCCGGCGACGCCGCCGGGCGGGCCGGAGAACTGGAATTTTCACGGACAGAATACGGACATCGTGCAGGGCTACCCGGGATTTTCGGCGCAAGCTTCCGGGCCGAACAGCCTGCCGACGGGCGGGCAGACGCGGGAATCGGTTTCGCTGGATTTGATGGGGGGCGTGCGGCTGTGGCCGGGGGCGGAGGCGCACATTGACGGATTGATGTGGCAGGGGTTTGGCGTGAATGACACGCTGGGCGCGGAGGGATTTCCCAATGGCGAGGCGTTTCGGCTGGGCACGGCCGTGCCTAATGGCTCCATCACGCGCCTGTTCGTCCGGCAGACGATCGGCCTGGGCGGCGAGCAGGAGGACATTCCCGACGACCCGGTGACGCTGGCGGGCCGGGAGGATGTTTCCCGGCTGACGTTGACGCTGGGGCGCTTCAGCCCGAAGGACGTTTTCGACAACAACGCGTATGCGAATGATCCGCGCACGGAGTTCATGAACTGGGGGCTGATGGCGAACGAAGCGTGGGATTACCCGGCGGATGCGATTGGCTACACCACGGGGCTGGCGGTGGAATTGAACCAGCCGAAATGGACGCTGCGCTATGGATTTTTCCAGATGCCGCGATACCCAAACAACCTGACGGGGGACGATCGGTATTTGAAATGGCCGTTTGACGGCACGGCGCAGGACGGGCCGTTCATGCAGTCCTGGGGGATGGTGACGGAACTGGAGCGGCGCTATGCCATTGGCGAGCATCCGGGGGCGGTGCGGTTGCTGGCGTTTCTGAACCGGGCGAACATGGCGGAATACCCGGCGGCGACGGCGATTTTGCTGGCGAACGGCCCCGATGCGGATTTTTCGGCGGCGCGGTCGTTCCGCTACAAGTACGGTTTTGGGCTGAACTGGGAGCAGGAGATTGTGAAAAACGTGGGCGTGTTTTCACGCCTGGGGTGGAATGACGACCGGGAGGAGGGGTGGGTGTTCAGCGACGTGGGGCACGCGGGGTCGGTGGGCTTGAGCGTCAAGGGCGCGTTTTGGGACCGGCCGGAGGACACGTTTGGCGTGGCGGGGGTGATGAGCGGCATTTCCAAGGCGGAGCAGGAGTTTCTGGCGGCCGGGGGCACGGGCATTCTGGCGGGGGACGGGAGTTTGAACTACGGGTGGGAGAAGATTTTGGAGACGTACTACGATTTCAAGGTTTGGAAAACGGTGCGCGCGGCGGTGGACTACCAGTTTATCTGCGACCCGGCGTTCAACCGGGACCGCGGGCCAATATCGGTGTTTGGCGGGCGGGTGCATTGGGAGTTTTGAAGGCGGCTGGCAGACAGGGTAGGACAATTCGTGGGACGGGCCGCTTCCACCCCGGCGCGTTCACAAAACTGCGAAGGCCAAAAGAAACGGGCCGCCGGAGAGATCCGGCGGCCCGCCTGACTTTAATAAAGGCAACCTGACTCTAGGTGCGGGGCAGGGTGTAGCCGGTGAGGGCTTTCATATATTGCGCGCGTTCAAACGCGGCCGGTTCCGCACATTTGGCCTGGCTCAAGCTGCCCTTGAGCTGGTTGACGGATTCGTACTCGTGCTCGGCGAGCCAGGCTTCCAGGTCGCGCTGAATGATGGCGATCTGGGGGATGCCGTGGCGGATGAGCGTGGAGCAGAGCATGGTGACATCGGCGCCGGCCATGAGCATTTTGAGGACGTCGGAAGCGCGATGGATGCCGCTGGTGGCGGCGAGGCTGGCGCGGACGTGGTTGTGGAGGAGGGCGATCCAGCGCAACGGCAGGCGCATGGCCATGGGCGTGCTCAACAGGATGTTCGGCTTGACCTCGAGCGTTTCGAGCTCGATGTCCGGCTGATAGAAGCGGTTGAAGAGCACGAGGCCGTTGGCGCCGGCCTGATCCAGCCGCTTGGCCATGTTGGCGAAGCTGCTGAAGAAGGGGCTCAACTTGACGGCCACGGGGATGCTGACGTTGGACTTCACGGCGCGGAGGATGTCCAGGTAGGTCATTTCCACTTCGGTGCCGGTGAGGTTGAGATCGGTGGGGATGTAATAGATGTTCAGCTCCAGCGCGTCGGCGCCGGCCTGCTGGATCTTCTTGGCATACTCGGTCCAGCCGCCTTCGGACGAGCCGTTGAGGCTGGCGATGATGGGGATGCGGGTCGCCTTTTTGGCGGCGGCGACGTGCTTGAGATATTCCTCGGGGCCCAGGCGGAAGTCGTCGGGCTCTGGGAAATAGGTGAGCGCCTCGGCGAAGGCTTCGGTGCCGCGCTTGAGGTTTTCGTCGAGTTCCAGACGATCCTGGCGCAGTTGTTCCTCGAACAAGGAATACAGGACCACGGCCGCGGCGCCGGCATCTTCCATGCGTTTGACGTTGTCAATGTCCTCCGACAAGGGAGAGGCAGAGACGACGAGCGGGGACTGCAATTTCAGTCCCATATACTGTGTGGTGAGATCCATAAGGTTCGCTTTGGTTGTGGGGTGGAAGGGAACTCAGGCTTCGGTGCTGGTGCCGGGCTTGGCGGCCGGAACGGTTTCGGTTTTCGGGTCGCGTTGGGCCATGAACTGGTAGAATTTCCAGCGGCGGTCGGCATCGGTCTGGGCTTGCGCGAAGAGTTTCTTGGCGTCTTCGGGCTTGCTCTTGGTGAGCATCTTGAACCGGTTTTCGGAGAGCATGAAATCCTGCACCTTGGATTTGGCGGCGCTGGAGTCCACTTGGAGCGGATTTTCGCCGCGTGCGGCCCGGCGGGGGTCGTAGCGGTAGAGGAGCCACTGGCCGGATTCGACGGCCAGCTTTTGCTGGCGGGCGCCGATGCCGGTGTCTATGGCGATGCCGTGGGCGATGCAATGGCTGTAAGCGATGATAAGGGACGGGCCGTCGTAGGACTCCGCCTCGACGAAGGCCTTGAGGGTGTGCTCATCCTTGGCGCCCATGGCCACGCTGGCGACGTACACGTTGCCGTAGCTCATGGCAATGAGGCCGAGATCCTTCTTGCCCGCGGGCTTGCCGGCGGTGGCAAACTTGGCGACCGCGCCGCGGGGCGTGGACTTGCTCATCTGGCCGCCGGTGTTGGAATAGACTTCGGTGTCCAGCACGAGCACGTTGACGTTGCGGCCGCAGGCCAGGACGTGGTCCAACCCGCCGTAGCCGATGTCGTAGGCCCAGCCGTCGCCGCCGAAGATCCAGACGCTCTTTTTGACGAGCTGGTCGGCGAGCGGGCGCAACAGCTTGGCGTCCGGGGTGTCGAGGCTTTGGAGCTTCTGTTTCAAGGCTTTCACGCGTTCGCGCTGGTCATAGATGCCGGCCTCGTCGCCTTGGTTGGCGGTGAGGATCTGGGTGACCAGATCGTCGCCGACCTGCGGGGCGAGTTTTTTGAGCAGCTCGATGGCGAAGTCGCGTTGCTTGTCAATGGAAACGCGGAAGCCGAGGCCGAACTCGGCGTTGTCCTCGAAGAGGGAGTTGCACCAGGTGGGGCCGCGGCCGCCCTTATTGTGGGCGTAGGGCGTGGTGGGGAGGTTGCCGCCGTAGATGGAGGAGCAGCCGGTGGCGTTGGAGACGACCATGCGGTCACCGAACAACTGCGTGAGCATCTTGATGTAGGCCGTTTCGCCGCAGCCGGCGCAGGCGCCGCTGAATTCAAAGAGCGGCTGGAGGAGCTGCTGCTGGCGCAGGGCGGTGGTCTTGAGCTTGCGGCGGTCGAATTCGGGCAAGTCGAGGAAGAAATCCCAATTGGCGGCCTCGGCGGCGTGCAACGGGGCTTGGGGCTGCATGTTGATGGCCTTGAGCTTGGCCTCGGTCTTGTTCTTGGCGGGGCAGACCTCCACGCAGAGGCGGCAGCCGGTGCAATCCTCGGCGGCGACCTGGAGTGTGAACTTCATGCCTTTGAACTCGGGCACGCGGGAGTCGCAGCTCTTGAAGGTGGCCGGGACGTTTTTCAATTCGGCGGGGTCGTAAACCTTGGCCCGGATGGTGGCGTGCGGGCAGATGGCCACGCACTTGAGGCATTGGATGCAGGTCTTGGCGTCCCAGACGGGGATTTCCAGCGCCAGGTTGCGTTTTTCAAACTGCGCGGTGCCGGTGGGGAAGGTGCCGTCGTTGGGCAGCGCGCTGACGGGCAGGTCGTCGCCATCACCGGCGGCGATGGCGCCGAGGACGTTGCGGACGAAGGCGGGCGCCTTGAGGCTGATGGCTGGCAGGAGCGGGCCGGTGCCGTTTTGCTTTTGGCCGGCGAAGACGACCTCGTGCAAATGCGCGAGCGTGTTGTCCACGGCCTTGAGGTTCTTCTGCACCACTTCCTCGCCCTTTTTGCCGTAAGTTTTCTTGATGGACTTCTTGATGGCTTCGATCGCCTCGTCCTTGGGCAGCACGCCGGAGAGGGCGAAGAAACACACCTGCATGACGGTATTGATGCGTCCGCCCATGCCGCTGTCGTGCGCGACCTTGGTGGCGTCAATGACGAAGAATTTGGCCTTGGAGGCGAGCAGGCTCTGCTGCACGGGGGTGGGCAGCTTGGACCAGATTTCGTCCTTGGAGAACGGCGTGTTGAGCAGGAAGGTGCCGCCGGGGACCAGGCTGCGGAGCATTTCGTAGCGCTCCAGGAAGGCGGGCTGATGACAGGCGATGAAATTGGCGCGGCTGATCAGATACGTGGAACGAATCGGTTGCGGGCCAAAGCGCAGGTGCGACACCGTCATGGAGCCGGACTTCTTGGAGTCATACACGAAGTAGCCCTGGGCATAATTGCTGGTTTCCTCGCCGATGATCTTGATGGAGTTCTTGTTGGCGCCCACGGTGCCGTCCGAGCCCAAGCCATAGAAGAGGGCGCGCACGACCTTGTCGGATTCGGTGGAGAAGGCGGGATCGAACTTCAAGCTGGTGTGGGAGACGTCGTCGTTGATGCCGACGGTGAAGTGGTTGATGGGGGCGGCGGCGGTGAGGTTATCGAAGACCGCCTTGACCATGGCCGGGGTGAACTCCTTGGAGGAGAGGCCGTAGCGGCCGGTGAGCACCTGGGGCAGGGTCTTGAGATGGGAACGGCCGGCGGCGGTTTCTTCCATGAGCGCCGTCACGACGTCCTGGTACAGCGGTTCGCCGGTGGCGCCGGGTTCCTTGCAACGGTCCAAGATGGCGATTTTGCGGACGAAGGCGGGCAGGGCTTCCACGAAGCGCTTGCCATCAAACGGGCGGTAGAGGCGGACTTTGAGGAGGCCGACCTTTTCGCCGTGATGATTCAGGTACTCAATGGTTTCCTGGGCGGCTTCGCAGCCGGAGCCCATGAGCACCACCACGCGCTCGGCGTCGGGCGCGCCGACGTAATCGAAGAGGCGGTATTGGCGGCCGGTTTGGGCGGCAAAATCATCCATGACCTTCTGGACGATGTCGGGGCAGGCGGCATAGAAAAGATTGGCGGATTCGCGGGCTTGGAAGAAGACGTCGGGGTTCTGGGCGGTGCCGCGGAGGACCGGCTTGTCCGGCGTCATGGCGCGGGCGCGCAGCTCGGCAACCAGCTTGTCGTCAATCATCGCGCGCAGCACTTCCTCGTCGAGCAGTTCGATTTTGGAGACCTCATGGGAGGTGCGGAAACCGTCGAAGAAATGGACGAACGGGATGCGGGAGCGGAAGGTGGCGGCTTGGGAGATGAGGGCGAAATCCATGGTTTCCTGGACGGAAGCGCCGCAGAGCATGGCCCAGCCGGTGGAGCGGCAGGCCATGACGTCGCTATGATCGCCGAAGATGGAGAGGGCATGGGTGGCGAGGGTGCGGGCCGTGACATGAAACACGGTGGGGAGCAGTTCGCCGGCGATCTTGAACATGTTGGGGATCATCAGCAGGAGGCCTTGGGAGGCCGTGAAAGTGGTGCTGATGGAACCGGTTTGGAGCATGCCGTGAACGGCGCCCACGGCGCCGCCTTCGCTCTGCATTTCGACAATGGCGGGGGTGGTGCCCCACAGGTTTTTCTTGCCTTCGGCCGCCCATTGGTCGCACCATTCGGCTATCGGGGAAGAGGGCGTGATGGGGTAGATGGCCATCGCCTCGTTCAGGCGATAGGCGACGTAGGCGGCGGCTTCATTGCCGTCAATCGTTTTAAAATGAGGAGTTTTTTTCATGTGAAATCAGGTGAGTTCTGCACTTCGACTGGTTGACAGAGTGTATTTAGCTATAGTTGTTGGTCTTTTTCGATCAATCTCGCCGGTAAAATAGGCTGCAAATTTCAGCCCGACTTCTCCAATCTTGCCAAACACGCAACGTCCGTTGCCATTGGTGTCGGGGGTGACTCGTGGGGCGATTTTCCGGGCAGCGGAGGTTTGGCTTTTCTGGGTCATTTCGTTAGGGAGAAAGGACTTAAGTTTCGCCGGCCGTCGCCGATATGTTCCAAACTAAGTCGCATTTAGGTGCCCTGATTGGATTCGCACCGCCGGCAGCCATCGGCCATCGGCCGGACCAGGGTATTATCGTCACCTGAATCACGGCGGTATCGGATCGTCCGGAGGCGTGGGCGCATTATTGGCCGACTTTTAGGATCTTAAACCAAGAGTAATATTAGTAAAACTATGAATCATTGGACTATCGCGAAACGCATCACCGTTGGCTTTGCCAGCGTCATTATCATCGCCCTGGCCCTGGGCATATTTGGCTACACCCGCATCGTCACCATCCGGAACCACGCGGACCGGATCGGCAAGCAATCGCTGCCGTCAGTCGATCTGGTATCACGAATCCAGCGAAACGCGGTGGCAGCCGATTGGGTGGCTTACAGATATATTGGCTCCAGTGACAAAGACGACCAGGCCCGTCTGGAAAACGAGCTCAAAATCATCGATGCGGACAATACCAAATGGTACGACGAATTGGGCGCCCTCATCACGGATGACAAGGGCAAGTCGCTTCTGGAACAGACCAAGGCAGTGCGCACTGATTATCATCAAATGCGGAGCCAGGTTTTTGAGCTGAGCCGGCAAAGCACGAACAGCGCGCAGGCGTACCGCTTGGCGCGCGCGCAGATGGACCCTGCCAGCGAGCGTTATCTTGCGGTCCTGACGGCCCTGATTGATTATATCCGCAACGACGCCGACGCCACTTCCGCCGGCATTCAATCTTCGGTGCAAAGTTCGCTCCAAGGCATTTTGCTGGGGGTGGGGATTGCGGTGCTGGTGGGCTGCGGGGTGTCTTATGTGATTGTCCGCGGCACGAGCAAAACGCTGCACCAGGTGGCGGGCGCCTTGGACAGCGGCTCCCACCAGGTGGCCAGCGCCGCCGGCCAGATTTCCGCCACCAGCGAGTCCCTCGCGCGCGGTTCCGGCGAACAGGCGGCTGCGCTGGAGGAGACCAGTTCCTCGCTGGAAGAGATGGCCAGCATGTCCAAGAACAACGCCGAGCGGGCGGAGAAATGCCAGGCGTGGATGGCTGAATCGCGCGTCGTCATCAGCACCGTGGACAAGCTGCTGAGCGCAACGGCGGTTTCGATCCAGGAGATCAACCGTTCCAGCGAAGCGACGGGGAAGGTGATCAAGACGATTGAGGAGATTGCGTTTCAGACAAACATCCTGGCGCTGAATGCGGCGGTGGAGGCGGCGCGGGCCGGGGAAGCGGGCATGGGCTTTGCGGTGGTGGCCGACGAGGTGCGCAATCTGGCCCAGCGTTGCGCGCAGGCCGCCAAGGAGACGAGCACGCTGATTGAAAGCGCCACGAACGCGGCGCACAAGGGCAACGAACTCACGACCAAGACGCAAGGCGCCTTCAAAGAGAACGTGGAGATTGCGACCAAGATCGGCACGGCGGTGGACGAGATTTCCGTGTCCGTCAAGGAACAGAGCAAGGGCATAGAGCAGATCAACACGGCGGTGGGGCAGATGGACAAGGTCACGCAGAGCAACGCCTCGGCCGCCGAGGAATCCGCCGCCGCCGCCGAGGAACTCAATGCGCAGGCCATGACGATGAAGGAATCCGTGGGCGAGCTGCTGAAGCTGGTGGGCAGCGCCCGCGCGGCCAGGTCCGGCTCCGCCAGCGGTTCCAGCCGGTTTGGGAGAACGGCGCCTGTCGTTTCCGCGCAACGGCAGCAACTCTCGGCGCGTCCGGCCGCCAATGGCGCGGCGCACAACGGCTCGGCGGCCAACGGGGCCGGCACCAATGGCCCGGCCACGAACGGCCAGGCGCCGGCCGCACCTGTTTTGGCAACCGCCGAGGCGAGGCGGAAGCGGAGCGAGATTCCGCTGGACGGCGATTTCAAGGATTTTTGACGCCGCCAAGGCGGGGGGAAAGCTGGCCAAGGTGGCCACCGGAGCGTTCCGGAGCCCAAATTACCCCCCCCCGCGCCAACCGCTTCTGTTGGCACGGGCGCGGAGCGTCACGCCGCTTTCGTGCGGGCGACGGTACTCAAAAGCTCGCGGTTCGCGCGTGCGTGCGAAAGCGCCGTCGCGGCTGGCGCTTTGCCGTATCAGTCCAAGTTGCGGGGACCTTTCCCGGCCAAAAAAAACGGGCCCCGGCGGCTTTCGCGGCCCGGGCCCGTTTGGAAACTGAACTTTCTTGCGGTGCCGGTCAGTAGTTGTAGCTGGCGCGGAACGAATTGCTGTCGCCGTTCTGCTCCACCTTGAAGCCGACCTTGCGGCAGATGTGTTGCATGGCGTGATTGTCGCCGAGGATGGCGCCGCTGAGGTGGGCGAGCTTCTCGTCGCGGCCGATTTCGATCAGGCGGCGGAGCAGCTCGGAGCCGAGGCCCTGGCGATGCCATTCGTCGCTGATGAGGACGGAGAATTCGGCTTCGCCGGGAGTGTGCTGCTTGCTCAGGCGGCCGACGCCGAGGATTTTTTTCTCCTCGCCCTTCGGGACTTTGAGTTCGGCCACGAGCGCGATTTCGCGGTCATAGTCGTTGAAGCAGATGCGGGTGAGGCGCTCATGGGCGACGCGCTGCGAGAGCTGGAGGGCCGAGAAATAGCGGTTATAGACGGTTTCCTCGGACAGGGTCTCGTGGAATTTGACCATGAGGGGCTCGTCTTCGGGCTTGATGGGCCGGATGAGGACGGGGGCCTTGTTCTTCAATTTCCACGGGGTGGAATATTGGATGGGGTAGGGGCGGATGGCCGGCCGGGGCAGCTTGTTTTCGGGCGTCTTGGGGTCGTGCAGGACGACGCGGGCGTCGAGGGCGAAGATGCGTTCGGCGGAGACGAGCAGGGGGTTGATGTCCAGCTCGGAGATCCAAGGCTGCTCGACGACGAGCTGGCTGAAGCGGACGAGCAACTGCTCGAGGGCGGCGATGTTGGTGGCTTTGCGGCCGCGGACGCCCTTGAGGGCGGTGAAGATCTTGGTGCGCTCCATCATGCGGCGGGCCAGGGTGGCGTTGAGCGGCGGGAGGCCGAGCGCGCGGTCCTTGAAGACTTCGACGAGCTGACCGCCGGTGCCGAAGAGCAGGACGGGGCCGAACTGCGGGTCCATGCTGCTGCCGATGATGATTTCGTAGCCGTCGAGCTTGATCATGGGCTGGACGGTGACGCCGAGGAAGTGCTCCTTGCCGACCTTCTTGGTGACGGCGGCCTCGATGGCTTTCCAAGCCTGGCGCACGGCCGAGGCGGTGCGGAGGTTCAGTTGCACGCCGCCGACGTCGGTCTTGTGCGTGATGGTTTCGGAATAGAGCTTGAGTACCACGGGGAAGCCGAGCCGGGCGGCCTGCTTCACGGCGTCGCTCTCGGTGAGGGCGATGTGGGTTTCCACGGTGGGAATGCCGTAGGACGCGAGGAGCTTCTTGGACTCAAATTCCGTGAGGATGGTGCGGCCGGTCTTGCGGACTTCGGCAATGATGGCGGCGGCCTTCTCGCGGTCAATATCCCCGTTGTTATCGTCGGGCATGGCCGGGGTCTCATAGAGCTGGCGCAGGTTCTCGCTGTAGCGCCACATGTAATAGAAGGATTTGGCGGCGCGGTCGGGATACTTGAAGGTGGGGATCTGCGCGGCGTTCAAGATGTCTTCGCCCTTGGCGACCATGTCGGCGCCCATCCAACTGGCGATGACGGGTTTGCCGGCGGTATGGGCGTAGGACTTGAGGCACTCGGCGGTGGCGGTGGGATCGGTCATCGCCTGGGGCGTGAGGATCACGAGCATGCCGTCGGTGTTGGGATCCTTGGCGGCGATTTCGAGGGACTTGGCGTACAACTCGGGTTTGGCGTCGCCGATGATGTCCACGGGGTTGTTATGGCTCCAGGTGGGCGGGAGGATTTTGTTGAAGGCCTCCATGGTTTCGGGGGAGAGGTTGGCCAGTTGGGCGCCGCTGCTGATGAGCATGTCCGTGGCGAGGACGCCGGGGCCGCCGGCGTTGGTGACGATGGTCAGGTTCGGACCCTTCGGACGGGGCTGTTTGGCGAGCACTTCGGCCATGTCGAACAGTTCGGAAATGGCCTCGACGCGGAGGACGCCGACGCGCTGGAAGGCGGCTTGGAGGACCTCATCGCTGCCGGTGAGGGAGCCGGTATGAGAGGCGGCGGCCTTGGCGGCGGCGGCGGTGCGGCCGGGCTTGATGACGATGATGGGCTTGGTCAGCGCGACCTCGCGGGCGGCGGACAGGAAGGCCCGGGCGTCGCCGATGGATTCCATGTAAATGACGATGCTCTTGGTGTCCGGATCATCGCCCAGATGCTGGATGAGGTCGCCCCAGCTCACATCGAGCATGGAGCCGAGGGAGACGAAGGCGCTGAAGCCGACGTTTTCCTTCAAGCTCCAGTCCAGAATGGCGGTGCAGAGGGCGCCGCTTTGGCTGATGAAGCCGACGCTGCCGGGCCGGGCCATGGTGGAGGCGAAGGTGGCGTTGAGTTTGCCGTTGGGAACCATGACGCCGAGGCAGTTGGGGCCGACGATGCGCATGCCGGCCTGGGTGGCGGCAGCGAGCACCTGGCGTTCGAGTTCGACGCCGGGGGCGCCGATTTCCTTGAAGCCGGCGGTGATGATGATGGCGCCCTTGACGCCCTTGGCGCCGCAATCCTTGACGATGCCGGGGACGGTGGCCGGGGGCGTGATGATCACGGCCAAGTCAGGCGCGGTGGGGCAAGCGCTGATGCTGGTATAAGCCTTGATGCCCAGCACGGTGGGCCGCTTGGGGTTGACCGGGTAAATGGGGCCGGAGAAGCCCCCTTTGACCAGGTTTTCCATCATGGTGCGACCGACGCTGTTGGGCGTTTCGGTGGCGCCGATGACGGCGACGGACTGTGGCGAAAAGATCGGCGACAGGGGCCGGCGGGTGGAATGGTGCAGAATATCGTGCGCGGATTCGATGGAGTTAGAGCTCGTGGCGGTACTCATAATATTGGTTAATTTCAATTCATCTACTGGGGAGAAAATGACAGTGACGTTCGCCGCCGACTTCCCTCAATTTGGCAAATCATCACCCCATTTTGCCAACCTGCGGGAGCGATTACAGATCTTTTTAGCCAGTGGCAGCCGATTCTTCCCGCTCAATCGGGCCGTCCACGAGGTTGGGCAGGGTGGTTACCTGGGTGCTTGGGAGTCCAGCCAGCGGACGGCGAAGCGGACGAGTTCGGTGCCGGTGGCGAGGCCGAGCTTTTGCTTGATGTTGGCGCGGTGGACTTCCACGGTTTTGACGCTCAAGTGCAGGCGCGTGGCGATGTCGCTGGTGCGGACGCCCTGGCCGATGAGCTGAAAGACCTCGAATTCGCGGTCCGACAGCCGGCGGACCGGCGAGATGGAGGTTTGACTGGCGGCGCCGGAGATGTTTTCGAGAATGCGGGCGGACATTTTTTCGCTCACAAAAACCTGTCCGGCCAGCACCTGGCGGATGGCTTGCAGGAATTTCAGGCCGCCTTCCTGTTTCATGATGTAGCCGCGGGCGCCGGCGCGCAGGACGCGTTCGGCGTAGAGGATTTCGTCGTGCATGGAGACGACGAGAATGGGCAGGCTGGGACTGAGGGTGCGCAGATCCTTGATGAGCTCGAGGCCGTTCTTGTCGGGCAGGGAAATGTCCACGAGGGCGAGGTCGAATTTTTGTTTGGCGACCGCGTTGAGGGCCTGGCCGGCGTTGTCGGCCTCGGCGCAAACTTTCAGGTCGCCTTCGCTGTCAATCAACTGCGCGAGGCCGGTGCGCATCATGGGGTGGTCATCCACGACCAGGAGGCGCTTGGGAGGGGTTTTGGTTTTTTCAGCCATGACTAAAACTGGTCGTCGTCGGTCGCGGGCAGGGGGGCGGTGCAGATGACGATGGTGCCGCGGGGGGCGTTGCGTTCGACGGTGAGGGTGCCGCCGATCATGCCGGCGCGAAATTTCATGATGCGCAGGCCCATGCCGGAGGACTGGGACAATTTCTCGGCGGGAATGCCGGTGCCGTTGTCCGCGATGCCCAAATAAATCCGGCCGGGATCGGCCTTGAGATGGATGGAGATTTCCGTGGCCTTGCCGTGCTTGATGGCGTTGGAGACGGCCTCCTGGGCCAGGCGGAAGAGGTGGGTGGCCATGGCATGGTGGGGGACGGGCACCTGGGTATCATAGTCCAGGCGGCAGCGGATGCCGAAGATTTTTTCGATGGACACGGCGTGTTCATGCAAGGCGGAGGCGAGGCCTTCGGCTTCCAGGGTGACGGGCGAGAGGCCGCGGGCCAGGGCGCGGGTCTGGGCGATGGCTTCGCGCACGTGGCGGGCGATGTCGGCGGCGCGGGCGGCGCCGTCCTTGAATTTGGGCGCGAGTTTTTTTTCCAGGACCTGGCTCATCAATTCGATGCCTGCGAGATGCTGGCAGAGGCCGTCGTGGAGATCGTGGCCGATGCGGCGCTGTTCGCGGTCGCTCACCTCGAGGATTTCGCGTTCGAGCTGCTTGCGGCCGGTGATGTCACGGGCGAGCTGGGAGGCGCCGATGACGGTGCCGGCGGCGTCGCGGATGGGGGAAATGGTGACGGAGACATCAATCAGGCGGCCGTCCTTGCGCCGGCGGACGGTTTCGTAGTGGTCGAGGGACTGGCCGCGCCCGATTTTTTCGAGGATGGCGGGCTCCTCGCCCTTGCGGTCGTCGGGAATCAGCACGGAGATGTGTTTGCCGAGCATTTCGGCGCGGGAGTAGCCGAAGATGGTTTCGGCGCCGCGGTTCCAACTGGTGACGTAGCCTTCGAGGGATTTGCCGATGATGGCGTCGTCCGACGATTCGACGAGGGTGGCGTAATGGGTGAGGGCCTTCTCGGATTCCTTGCGGGCGGTGATGTCGCGGATGAAGCCGGTGAAGAGGACGCGGTCCCGGAGCTTGACCTCGCTGACGGAGAGGTCCATGGGGAAGACGGAGCCGTCCTTGCGCCGGCCGGAGACTTCGCGGCCGGTGCCGATGATGCGGGCCCGGCCGGTGCGGAGATAACTGGCGAGATAGCCGTCGTGGGCCGCGCGATGGGGCGGGGGCATGAGGAGACTGACGTTTTTGCCGGTCAATTCGGCGGCGGAATAGCCGAAGATTCTTTCGGCGGCGGGATTGGCCGATTCGATGCGGCCGCGGTGGTCAATGGTGACGATGCCTTCCACGGCGGTGTTGAGGATGGCGCGCAAACGCCCGGCGCTCTCCGCCAAGGCGGCGGCGGCCTGGTTTTTTTGGGTGCGGGAGCGGCGGGCGTGTCGGGATTTGAGCTGCCCCACCCAGGCCAGCAACTCGGTGCGGGACATTTTGCGGTAATCCTTCATCTCACGGATGAGAAAACTATCCGCTAAATCCGGCCCGCTGCCAACTGCAATTAAAAACCGGTCCGCCACCTGCCCTCGGCCGCCAGCGCGGGGCTAATGGGTGAGCAACTGCGCGCGGTAATCCGTGGGCGACTGGCCGAGGATTTTCTTGAAGACGCGGTTGAAATGGGTGAGGGACTGGAATCCGACCTCGAAGGCGATTTCGCTGACGCGGAGGTTGGGATTCAGGAGGAGGTTCTTGGATTTTTCGATCCGGACGCGGGCGACGTAATCGGTGAAATTGATGCCGGTGATTTTCTTGAACATCTTGCAGAAATAATAGCTGCTCATGTTCACGGCCTTGGCGACCTGGCTGAGGGAGAGCTCCTCGGTTTGATGCTCCTGGATGTAGGCGCGGGCCTTGGCGATGACGGGGGGCTCGGAATTCTCGCGTTGGATGAAGACCTGGTTGCTGACCATGGCGAGGTGCTGGGCAAAGATGGCGAGGAGCTTGAGGGCGGAATCGTGCTCCTTGGGGGAGACGACGCGGCCGGAGAAATAGGCGGCGCGGAGGGCTTCGGGCGTGGTTTCCACTCCCCATTTTTTGCACAGTTCGACGGTTTTTTTGAACTGGGCTTCGGTGGGTTTTTTGCGGAAAACCTGGCCGGTCTGGAGGTAGCCCACGAGGCGGTCGCTCATGCGCACGGGCACGGCGCTGTCGCTCAAGCCGACGGGGCAGGTGACGGTTTCGGGCTCGGTGGTGGCTTGCTGGCAGAGGCGCTCCTGCATCTGGAGGCAGGAGGCACAGGAGCGATTTTTCTTTGACAAGAGCGCGCAGAAGGCGTTTTCATAATGTTTACCGTGGTGGGGCAGTTGCCAGGTCTCGACCGGCTGGAGGGCGACGGGCAGGCCGGTGAGGTCGCTGAAGGCGCGCTCATATTCGCGGTACACGCGGGAGCTGGTCAGGGCCTCGACGAGGGCCCGGTTGTCCTGGCCGTTTTCGGGGCCGTCGGGGGGGATGAAGACGGGGGGCTCCGCCGGAGGCTGGGGGGTGGTGGCCTCTGGAACCGTATTTGCAATTATTGTTTGCATGGGGACAATTTACGGTAAGTCTTGGACAATCTTCAATTGGTGCAATGCCTGATCGTAATTACGGAGTAAGGATTAGCCTAGTAAGGGAAACACTTAGAGCGGGGTGTGCCGGCGGATTTGAAAATCCCTTCAGAATCCATCCGCGCTGGCACGCGGGGTGGGGGGTGCGGAAGGGGCCCGGTCAGGCCGGTGGCGCGGTGGGTGGGGATGGAGCCGTCGGGGGGAGGAAAACATCATATTGCGGGCCGAATTGCGCCAGGAAATACAGGGAAAACGCGCGCTTAAAAATCAGAATGGGGAGCAGCAGGACCGTGCCGAGAAACGGAATGAGCACGAGGCAGCAGGCAATGCAACAGGTCACCAGGAAGGCCGTGATGACGAGGATGGAGATGACGATGTGCAGGACGATCAGGAACAGGAGGTAGATCACGAATTGTCCGGGACGGGCTCCGAGCAGGCCCAAAAACTCGCGCCAGGCGGCCAGGCAGGTGCCGCCCCGCAGATACATGAGCGGGATGATGAAGTCCACGATGAATCTGTGGATGATGGCACAGACGATGGTGAACAGCATGAAAGCCAGTCCCAAACCCACCGCCAGCAGGACGCCCGGGAGGTCGGCCTCTTCGCGCAGTACCATGCGGAGAATATCAGCGACCAGAAACCCCAACAGCGGCAGCATCAACAGCATTGCCGCCACGCCCAAGACGATACGGAAGCGGAACAGGCTGTTGCCGGCGGCGGCGTAGTTGCGCCAGGGCGCCTCCACCTCGGCCCGGTCGCAAACGACGCAATGGAGGAACATGAACTTGCCCCGGCAGTTGAGCCAGAGGAGCACCAGCCAGACGGCCAAAACCGCCAGCGCCAGGAACGCGGCCAGGGGAACCATCCAGTCCAGGTTGGCCCGCACATAATCGCCGGCCTGATGGCAGAAGTGGCGGATCTGCTCGCCGGGTTGGGCGTTGCCGCCGCTGTGCGGGCTGCCGGTGTAGCCGTTGAAGCCAGCGCCGCCGGATTCGCCGAGGCCGGCCAGCCAGGCGCAAAAACCGATGACGATCCATTTGGTGAAATCAAACGGTTTGAACAGCATCACCTTCACCCGGTCCAAGGCTGGCTCGATCGCCTCGGTCACGCTGATCTCCCGCGGGCGGCTGGAAAGCGGTTGTATGTTCATGGTCGGCTCTGATTGGATTGGTCCACCGGTTTATTGCTGCAACCTTGTCCGTTTTGGGGGCGGGCGTCAAAGGGAAAAGCGAGCGGGTTGACGGGAGGGGTGGTCCGCCGGCCGGGCGGGGATGGCGGGCCGGCGCGGGGGGGGTGCCAGCCAAATAATGCGAAACAATCGGCAACTTAAGGCAAGCCGGAGATTGGCCGTTGCGGCGATGCTAAGGGCATATGGCAACCAAACAGTATCCGAGCACCCGACGACACTGCCTCGTCGCCCTGATATTTCTGTTGCTGCCGGCGCTGCTGCTGGCGGCGGACAAGTTGAAGAACGAGGATTGCCTGGATTGCCACACCGATCCCACGAACCAGCGCACGGTGAACGGCCACGCCGAGGCGATGGCGCTCTTTCCCACGAACGGCTTCGCGAAGTCGGTGCACAGCGCGCTGGACTGCATTGACTGTCATGACGGGATCAAGGAAATGGTGCACGACAAGAACGTGCCGCCGCCGAATTGCACGGGCTGCCATGAGCAGGAAGGCAAGGATTACGCCACGAGCATCCACGGGATGAGCCACGCGCTGGGGGCGTCCGGCGCGGCGCAGTGCTGGGATTGCCACGGGTCGCACGAGATCGTGCCGGTGAAGAACGGGGACTCGCCGGTGTTCAAGATGAACCTGCCGCAGACCTGCGCCAAGTGCCACAGCAACACCAATCTCACCAAGGAGTACCAAATTGAATTTCCCGAGGCGGCGTCGCAGTACATGGACAGCATCCACGGGCGGGCGCTGTTGAAGATGGGGCTGATCGTGGCGCCGTCGTGCAATGATTGCCATGGCTCGCACAAGATCAAGCGGAGCATTGACCGGGACTCGCCGATCAACCATGCGAACGTGGCCAAGACGTGCGGCAAGTGCCATGTGGGGGTGGAGGCGACCTACAACAAGAGCGTGCACGGCCAGTTGCTGGCCCAGGGCGACCAGCGCGGGCCGGTGTGCATTGACTGCCACAGCGCGCACGAGATTTCCAATCCCGAGGGGAACAAGTTCAAGGCGCTGAGCGACCAGCGCTGCGGCAAATGCCACCAGGACCGGCTGGAGCATTACCGCGAGACCTACCACGGCAAGGCGATGCTGCTGGGCAAGCCCAACGCCGCGCCGGAAGTGGCGGCCTGCTACGACTGCCACGGTTTCCACGACGTGCTGCCCACGGCCAACCCGGCGTCGCATCTCTCCGCCACCAACATCCTGGCGACCTGCCAGAAATGCCATCCGGGCGCCACGGCCAAATTCACGGAATACAAGCCGCATGCGAATCCGCTGGACCAGAAGAATTATCCGCTGCTGCACCTGGTGTTTTTGGCGATGACGGGGCTGCTGATCGGCACGTTCAGCTTTTTTGGCGCGCACACGCTGGCGTGGTTTGTGCGGGCCATCTGGCTGTATCTGCACGACTCGAAGACGTTCCGCGAGGCGAAGATCCGGACGCAGGAGGGCGACGAATGGTTCACGCGGTTCGTGCCGTTCGAGCGGTTCCTGCATTTCCTGGTGGTGACGAGTTTTCTCACGCTGGTGGTCACGGGGATGCCGTTGAAGTTCTATTACACGGACTGGGCGAAATTCATCTTCAGCGTGATTGGCGGGCCGGACACGGCGCGGGCGCTGCACCGGATGGGGGCGATCGTGACGTTCCTGTATTTTGCGCTGCACCTGACGTCGCTGACCGGCAAGGCCTGGAAGGGCCGGGGCAACGTGCGCAATCCGGCCACGGGCCGGCTGGAGTTCAAGCGGCTGCTGGGCGTGCTGTTCGGGCCGGACTCGATGGTGCCCACGTGGCAGGACGCGAAGGATCTGGTGGCGCACAATAAGTGGTTTTTCGGCCAGGGGCCCAAGCCGCAGTTTGACCGCTGGACGTACTGGGAGAAGTTCGATTATTTCGCGGTGTTCTGGGGCGTGGCGATCATCGGTGCGTCCGGGCTGGTGATGTGGTTCCCGGAATTTTTCACGCGGTTCCTGCCCGGCTGGGTGATCAACGTGGCGCTGATCCTGCATTCGGACGAGGCGTTGCTGGCGGCGGGATTCATTTTCTCGATCCATTTCTTCAACACGCATTTCCGGATTGAGAAATTTCCGATGGACACGGTGATTTTCTCGGGGCGGGTCTCGAAGGCCGAGATGCTGCACGAGCGGCGGCGGTGGTATGACCGGCTGGTGGCCACGGGCAAGCTGGATGATTTCCGCGTGCGGGACGAGTGGTTCCGGTGGAAGAACATCGCGAAAACGTTCGGCTATCTGTTCTTCGGCCTGGGCCTGGTGCTGCTGGGGCTGATCATCTACGCGATGCTGTCGCGGCTGGCGCACTGACCAACGTCTCC
>Ga0181520_10000463_pt1 | contig 90030 bp, 65 predicted proteins | sample PEATcosm2014_Bin_29_FD_132451 | JGI IMG/M metagenome (GOLD analysis project Ga0181520, IMG submission 132451) | Peatland microbial communities from MTU Mesocosm Facility, Houghton, MI, USA - PEATcosm2014_Bin02_30_metaG | ecosystem: Environmental > Terrestrial > Soil > Wetlands > Peat | place... | reverse complement strand
TACTCGGGAGCCATCACGGTGTCGGCCTCAGAAACACTTGAAGCCATTGCCGTGGCTACCGGCGATTCAGCCAGCGCAGTGAGCTCGGCAGCTTATGCTATCACCCCGCCAACGGCGACTCCGGCCTTTAGTCCTGCAGCCGGAACCTACACTTCGGCGCAGACGGTGACCATCAGCACGACGACCCCCTCGGCGACGATCCACTACACCACCAATGGATCGACACCTACCACCAGTTCACCGGTGTACTCGGGAGCCATCACGGTGTCGGCCTCAGAAACACTTGAAGCCATTGCCGTGGCTACCGGCAACTCGGCCAGCCTGGTTGGTGCGGCAGCTTATACCATCACCCCACCAACGGCGACTCCGGCCTTTAGTCCCGCAGCCGGAACCTACACTTCGGCACAGACGGTGACCATCAGCACAACGACGCCCTCGGCGACGATCTACTACACCACCAATGGAGCTACGCCTACCACCAGTTCACCGGTGTACTCCGGCCCCGTCATGGTTACTGCCAGCGAGACGATAAAAACAATCGCTTTGGCTTCGGGCTGCAAGACCAGTGCCATGGGTTCAGCATCCTACACGGTCACCCTGCCGAAAGCGGCTACGCCAGTGCTCAGTCCCGCCACCGGGACGTACTCTTCGGCGCAGACGGTGTCCATCAGCACAACCACGCCCTCGGCGACGATCTACTACACCACCAATGGATCGCAACCCACCACCGGTTCGCAGGTGTATTCCGGTCCCATCACGGTTTCGGCCTCGGAAACAGTTGAAGCCATTGCCGTGGCAGCCGGCGATTCGACCAGCGTAGTCGGCTCGGCGTCCTACACCATCAATGAAGCACCGGGTACGCCGATCTTCAGCCCAGCAGGCGGTACGTACGCCTCAGCACAGAAGGTAACGATCAGTACAACCACGCCCTCGGCGACGATCTACTACACAACGAACGGATCTACGCCGACAACCAGTTCGCCGATTTACTTCGGCCCTATCACCGTCGCTGCCAGCAAAACTATCCAGGCCATCGCTGTCGAAGTCGACAATGCCAATGGATTCGGCAAAGCCAGGAGCGGGGGAACTGGTACCGCTACCTATTTGTCCAGCGCGACTGGCTCAGCGACCTACTCCATCGATCTGCCGGCACCCACCTTCGCCGTCACAATCTTGCCGGCGACTCTCACCGTGACTGCCAAACAAAGCGGTGCGGCTACCGTCCAGATAGTTCCACAGAACGGTTTCGCCTCCGTGGTTTCCTTCAGTTGCTCGGGGCTGCCTGCAGGAACCTCGTGCAGCTTCGCTCCGGACACTCTAACGCCATCAGGCGCAGTAGCCTCGACGACGCTCACCATTACAGCGTCGACGGCTAGCGCAGCCCTCCCCCGCAACTCCAGCCCGTCTTTTCCAAGCTCGGCGCTGGCGGTTGTATTCTGCTGCTTTGGCCGGAAAAAGCGACGCGGCTTGAACCTGCTGATGATAGCGATCGCGGCAGCGCTGGGATTGGGCCTATGCATGGGATGCGGAGCTGACTCGATTACTCCTCTCCCGACTACTTCGACCGTCTCCGTAATCGCGGCAAGCGGCTCGGTGCAGCCAGCCGCCTTCCTCACGCTAACAGTGCAGTAAGTCGCGGTTTTCCAATTCTCGAACAAGGCTTGAACCTCGATCTCCGCCTGATTCAGCTAGCTACCGTGTTTCGGGGTGTAATGCACCGTGAAACGCTGCCGCGAGCATCTTCGCCACAATCTCGCCGCCCCAAAACCACTCTTCGGCGGCTTCACGAATAATGCAGGCTAAGGAAATACAATCTACAGAAAAACTAGGACTTGACTGAATAAAGCCGCAATTCGCGACATTACTTTGCGAAGCGCGTGCTTGTTGTTCTCAGAGTAGCTATGTTGCTTGGATTTCTCCTGCAAACTTAAGTTGCGGCCAGTCTGCTAGAACAGTGCGCCGTAAGTCGTAAATAGCAACGATTTGGTGTTCGTCTTACAATGACAAGGCAGCACGATGCGCGTGTCACGAAGGTCAGACTGAATGCGGAGCGGGGAAAGGCGCTGGGGCAGTTCTCGCGAGGGCGTGAACGACACAAGCCCCAAATTCTGCACCTGTTGTTGCTCAAGAACCCTACGCGGTCTCTTAATCCGGCCACAAAAGTCGCCGGTGCTTCGGCAGATAAGCGAGTGTTTTCTCCTGGAAATGAACACCGCCCCGATCCCGACCTCAGCGGATGTGCGGGGGCCTCGTGCTATGCTGTCATAATTTCTGACATCGGACTGACGTGCCAACGGCACAAAAGAAACGACTATGAGCAAGTCAACTGAGCCTGACGCGAAGACAATGTACACGGACGCTTTCTATGCTAAACAACGCGAGGTCCTACGAGTCTGCCGGATGTGTGCTTCCGCTGGTTCTCTCAGTTGTGCTAGAAGTGCTATTGATTGTAGGGTGGCCACTTTCCCAAGGATTACTACAGGAGAACAAGCGTAATGGGCATCGATATGCACGCACTACATCTGCTGAGTTGGGCATCCTCGAAATCGAATGGGCTCGGCGTGACGGCAACCATTGGAAGGCAAGCGATGTATGTGTCTCCGGCAGAGCTCAGGAGGCAGGTTTCTCTACCCCCGGACTATCCGGATCCCCAGTACTGCGAAGACCTGTTAGTCGGAGTATTCGGAGCCAAACGCGTCGATTCCTTCGACAACTCCGACTACGAGGGATGCACACATATTGCCGATTTCAACCAGCCGCTTGTTCCGCCCGGCCAGTATGACACGGTACTCGACTCGGGCTGCCTCGAGCACATATACAACGTGCCACAGGGCCTGCGAAACATCTCAATGCTCTGCGCTGCCGGAGGCCAGATTCTTCATTGCGTGCCCGCCAATAACTTCTGCGGCCACGGGTTCTGGCAGTTCTCCCCCGAGCTGTTCTTTTCTCTCTATTCGACAAAGAACGGCTATTCTGCAACCCAGGTATTCATTGCCGACTTGAGCGACGAAAGCTCCTGGTATGAGGTTAAGCCGCCCAGCAACGGACTTCGAGTCACGGTTCGGTCGGATTCGGATCATCGCTTGTACGTCTTGTGCAGGACAGTAAAGATGGGAGATTTCAGCCACGAGAGCGTCCAGCAATCAGACTATGTGGTCGCCTGGAGCGGGAGTGGAGTGGCGCCGGTCACGCAGGAAGTTTCGGAGCCTTGGCACAGCAAGATGAGGAGCAGGTTGAAGGACACGAAGTTCTTTGGGCCGCTCAAGTGGGCTCGATCCCGGCTGGCGGCCTGGCTCGGCTTGAGACGCGGCAACATGGCCGAATGCAATCCATCGCTCATCAAGCGAAAAGTATCTGATCTGAGCTGAAGGTCAGACCCACCTGGCTCCGGCCGGTAGCCCAGGGCTCGCTGCCGGGGGCCTTTAGCCCCCGGGGCATGCTCTCCTCGGCCTTTTTGGCGCAAGGCTCTAGCGTTCCTAGATGTCATTCGCCCGGCCCTGTGGAACGAGGAGAGGTGTGATTGGGTATATAGGAAACGTCTGCCAATAGCTCGCCCGAGAATATTCGCCCTAATATGACGCCGTCCACGAAGCACACCTACCTGCTCCATTCGGAGAGCTTCGTTAAGTGGCTGAAGGGCGACTTCACATCGGGAGCCCGCAATCAATGGCCGATAGATTGGCTGTCGCGGAGGCGGTACAGCCCGGTCAGATGGTTCGATTTTGCCGCTAAATTTCCCAAAACGAGACCGTCGCTACTAATCCTCCTCCACATCAATTGGCGGCATCTCCGGATATTCGCGATTAGATAAGCCGATTCTGGGCTATCTCCTCAGGTCATTACCCGGCATCCGGAACGTCGAAGAAACTGATTATGGCCATCTGCGACTGCATCGACGAGCACAATGAAAAACCACAGCCCTTCATCTGGACTGCCAAAACCGCCGACATCCTAAGAGAGGTTCAACCGTGCCCGTGCCTCCCGAATATTCTGCAATCTGCTTGACGCACCACTTCTAGCAGCGAAGAATATTTGCGGACCGGATTCCCTTGGTTGCATTGCGGGAATCCACCACGAGCTGCGATTGGCTCACGATCTCGTTGTAGTTGTAGTCGGAGTGGTCTGTCATGATCAGCACGCAATCGTACTGCTCGAGATCAGTAAGCGGCGTGCACGTCATGTTCAGGTTGTAACGGCGTCCCCGGCCTACAGAGGGAAAGTAGGGATCGTTGTAGAGGACTTCGGCACCCTGCTCGCGCAGCAGTTCGATCACGGTCAATGAAGGAGACTCGCGAAGATCATCGATGTCCTTCTTGTACGCCATGCCAAGCATCAGAATCCGCGATCCGTTCATGGCCTTCTTATGCTGATTTAGTCCGTTTGCTACATATTGCACCACGTGCGCGGGCATCGCCTCGTTGACCTCTCCAGCGAGTTCGATGAAGCGGGTGCTGAAGTCGTACTCCTTTGCCTTCCAACTGAGGTAGAAAGGGTCTATCGGGATGCAGTGGCCCCCAAGTCCCGGGCCCGGATAGAAGGGGTGAAATCCGAAGGGCTTTGTCGCCGCCGCGTCGATAACCTCCCATATATCTACCCCCATGCGTAGCGAGAGGAGCTTAAGTTCATTCACTAGGGCGATGTTTACGCAACGATAGATGTTCTCCAGCAGTTTGGTCATCTCCGCAACACGAGTCGACGAAACGCGCACGGATCGCGTAAATATCCCCTCGTACAACACAGCGGCGAGCTCCGTCGCAATCGGCTCGTGCCCGCCCACCACCTTCGGAATATCGCGCCGCGCGACCGTGACATTACCCGGATCTTCGCGCTCCGGGGAAAACGCAACGTAAAAAACGCCGTGTTCCGCCGCTATGCCCTTGCTCTGCACCTTGAGCCCTTGCGTATTACCTGCCTCGAGTACTGGTATCATCAACTCTTCGGTTGTTCCGGGGTAGGTTGTACTCTCGAGGACTACCAGTTGACCTTCGCGAACCCAAGGAGCCGCGGCTTTGGCCGTGTTTTCCACGTAGCTCAAGTCCGGCTCGCGGTGCTCAGTGAGCGGCGTGGGAACGCACATGATGATGGCGTCTTGGTCGGACAGTTGCGAAAAATCTGTGGTGGCGGCGAATCCCTTTTGACGTGCGTCCTTGATTTCGCTGGCCGGGATACGGAAGATGTAGGACCGGCCGGCCTCGAGGTCAGTCACCTTTTTGGCATCGATGTCGAAGCCCGTAACCTTGAATCCAGCCTCGGAGAGAAGTAGTGACAGCGGCAGGCCAACGTAACCGAGTCCGATGACTCCGATCTTGGCTGTGCGTGCCTCCAGACGCTTGAGGCGCTCCTGGGCAATCTGCGGTAGAACGGCTTGGCTGGTAATGGACATGATCACGATTATCGCACCCTCTCTTGGACTTTGTGTCCCCCGAAAGTGGGTGTCCAAAACAAGTTATCAAACGCTTATGCGAGGATTTACCATAGACCCAGGCGGTTTCTGTCGTCAGCGGTGTGATCGACCCGGCGGACGGACGAGTGCACGAAAGTTGCATCGACGAACGAGGAGTTTGGCCGCGAAACTGATTGCTGGTGTCGCGGCGCTGCGCCTTGTTTGCGAGATCCGACGCTTCGGTACCTGCGAGGCCGGCAACGGGTTTAGACGGTTGTTACGAGATTCTCGGTATCTCATGAAGAAATGGAGCGGAGACAAAATGGCTCGTTACCTGATCACGGGAATTGCAGGTTTCATCGGATCAACCCTGGCACATGCCTTGGTTGGGCAGGGGCACGAGGTGCGGGGGATTGATAATCTCTCGACCGGAAGCCTCGATAACCTCGCCGACATTCGCCACGAAATCTCCTTCGAGCAGATGGATCTGCAAGACGTCGCAGGGATGAGATCTGCCTGCGAAGGTATTGACTATGTTCTTCACCAGGGAGCACTAGCCTCCGTGCCGAGGTCGGTAAAGGACCCTGTCGGCTCACACGAATCCAACATTAATGGCACCCTGAATTTACTGGTCGCCGCGCGCGATGCGAAGGTTCGCCGCATCGTTTATGCTGCCTCGTCTTCGGCCTACGGAGACCAGCCCACGCAGCCCAAGCAGGAAGACATGTCGCCTCTGCCGTTGTCGCCATATGCGGTGCAGAAGCTGACCTGCGAGTACTACATCCAGTCTTTCTACCGCACCTATGGGCTCGAAGGAGTCTGCCTGCGCTACTTCAATATTTTTGGCCCGCGCCAGGCCGCGGACTCACCTTATTCGGGTGTTATCGCGCAATTTACCTGCAAGATGATGGCCGGAATAACACCCACCATCTTCGGCGACGGGTTCAACAGCCGCGACTTCAACTACGTCGATAACGCCGTCGGCGCGAACCTGCTCGCCTGCGTCGCTCCCAGCTCCGTGGCGACAGGGCGTGTTTTCAACATTGGTACCGGGAAGAGCCACACCCTCAACGATGTGTACGCCGCCATCGCAGACCGGCTCGGGTTCTCGGGCAAGCCGAACTATGGTCCTCCCAGGGAGGGTGACATCAAGCACTCACTGGCGGACATAAGTCGCGCGACCAATGAGCTTGGCTACCAGCCCAAAGCCCAATTCCATGAGGGGCTGAGGAAAACAATAAATTGGTACCTTGCCGAAAAAGAGAAGACGCAGGTCGCCGCAGTGCACGGCTAACGGTCAGACCTCACTCTGTCGAAGGGCACAGCTTGATCACCCCCGAGGCAAACTCATTCAGAGTTCGCAGCACGTCTGACTCGATCTGCTCAGCTTGTGGATCCCACAACTCAGAAGCGAGATGTGGGGCGAACTCCGCCCCGAGGTTGTTTTCATCGGGGTGTTCCCGGGTTGCAAGCGAGGTCTCTTGCCGTAGCCGCCTCGCACCCGCTGCCGCGCGCCACCGCCATGCTTAACGACGCGAGATCATCCCGAAGCGGCAGTGATTCATGTCGCGCGTTCAACCTGAACCCGATCCTGCGCAAGCTGTTGGGTGCGGGCACGCCACGAGAGATGAAAACCCGAGCCGCAAGTCTCATTTTTGCGTCTGCTTTTGGGGATTGCACGCCAGTTTCTCCGGAGACCGCGTTGGAACTGGGATCGGCACTCATCGCCACCGCTCCCGCAGTCATTCGCCCCATCAAGCTATGCCCACGCAATGCCTAAATCCGGCCCATTGCACCACGGGCTGCTAGGTTCCTTCCCGAGATCTTTGTTGTCTCCACCCAGCGCACCTGTTTCTGAAACACCCGAACTTCAACAGCGATATCCGGACGAAGTATCATGGTTAAACCATGAAGCTTACCTCTGCACTTCTATTCTCCTCGATAGCGTTTGCCCAAATCGCGGCCGTTGCTCAAAAAGCGGCCCCAGCCAAACCCCACGTTGCACCTCACAGCGCTGCAGCCGCACCTGGCTGCGTCAAGTTGCCTCCACTCTCACCCAAGATCCCGGCGCTTCCCGCGGGCGCACCATGCGCCAAGGCGATATATACCTTGACGACGATCCCTCCAGTAAAGACCAGCGACGCACCTCCGGCCTTGGCCGCCAGCGTGCGCGAGTATCTCGGCATCGATCCTGTCACTTTTTCGCTCGCCTACATCGACACCAAGATTGGGACCGGTGAGCCGGCGGCTCCGCACCAGTGGTACAGCGTTCTCTATACCGGCTATCTGCAGGATGGCACGGTATTCGACTCCTCCGCCAAACACCCGGAGATGGGACCGTTCGTTCTGCAGCAAGGCGCGCACGGGGTGATTCCCGGATGGGACACGGGCTTTTATGGGATGCGGGTTGGCGGCAAACGACGGTTGTTTATCCCCCATCAACTGGCCTACGGTCCGAGGGGAAACGGAGCGGTCCCACCGAACGCCGACTTGGTATTCGACGTGGAACTGGTGAAGCAGAGCGATAAGAATCCGAATCCCGCGCCGAAGACTCCACCCGCGCCGCCGGCTGCGGCCGCCCCCAGGCCGCCAACCCCGGCTTCTCCGCCGGCTTCAACCCCGGCGGCACCGCCCGCTGGGGTGGGGTCGGGCAGCCCACCGGCTGCAGCTCCGTCTGCTACGCCCCCGAAGCCGCAATGATGCATCCAGCCTCCGTAGGCATCATCTAAACCATGCAGCCCTTCCCAGGCGAGACGCCACGAATGTTTGACAAGATCCGACCGCTCGCGCCGTATCTGAAACGCTATTGGAAGAACCTCGCCTGGGGAGGCGTTGCAGTCGTCCTCTACAACGTCTTCCGCGTTCTAATCCCACCCATCGTCGGTCACGCCCTCGACGACATGCAGCACGGCGTTACCCAGGCAAAGATCATTCACCACGGCCTGCGCCTGGTCCTGGTCGCCGCCTGTGCCGCCGTCTTCCTCTACATCACGCGCCAGGTCCTCATTGGGGCTTCGCGCGAGATTGAATTCGATCTCCGCAACGACCTCTTCGCCAACCTCGAACGCCAGTCGGCCGACTATTACCACACCCATCGGACCGGCGACATTATGGCCCGCACCACCAACGATCTGAATGCGGTGCGACAGCTACTAGGCCCGGCAATCATGTACAGCGCGAACTGCCTCTTTTTCACGATATTTGCGCTGCCATTCATGATCCACTACAGCCCCAAGCTGACCCTGTGCGCCGTCGGCCCGCTGCCGCTGGCCTCGATTCTGGTGCAGTCCTTCGGGCAACGTATCCACCGCCGCTTCGAGCGCATCCAGGCCATGTTCTCCGACATCTCGGCCAAGGCCCAGGAGAACTTTTCTGGCGCGCGCCTGATTCGCGCATTCGCGCAGGAGGATGCGGAGATTGCGTCGTTTGAGCAGGCCAACCGCGAGTACATCAGCCGCTCGCTGCACCTCGTCCGCCTGATGGCCATGCTCTGGCCTTCGTTGGAACTGGTGCTCGGTCTGGGACTGATGATCACGTTGCTGGTCGGCGGGCACGAGGTCGTTCAGCACCGCATCACGGTGGGCGACTTCGGCGCCTTCAACGTATACATGGTTCAGCTCATCTGGCCCATGATCGCAATTGGCTGGGTAGTCAACCTGTTCCAGCGGGGCACGGCTTCGGTGCTTCGCATCGACGAGCTGCTGAAACAAAAGCCCTCGATCGCGGACGATCCCGGCCTCATTGCCGCGACTGGTCCCGTTTCGTCATCCGGCTACGCAGCGGAGGAATCCGGTATTGATACCGCGCCACGGATTCGCGGTTCCATCCTCTTCCGCAATCTCACCTTCGCCTATCCCTCGGGTGGCCCGACGGTCCTGCACAACATCAATCTCGAAATCCCCGCGGGCTCGTCGGTCGCCATCGTCGGGCCCACGGGTTCCGGCAAGTCCACGCTGGTGAGCCTGATTCCACGGCTGCATGATGCGTCCCCGGGCCTGATCCTGATCGACGGCCTTCCTATCCGCGACTATCCGCTCGCCAAGCTGCGGACCGCCATCGGCTTCGTCCAGCAGGAGACGTTTCTATTCTCCGACAGCATCGCGCAGAACATCTCATTTGGCCGGCCCGACGCTACCCAGCCCGAGATCCTGGAAGCTGCAACCACCGCTCACATCGCCGCTGAGATTCTCGAATTCCCCATGGGTTTCGAAACCCGGGTCGGCGAACGCGGCATCACGCTCTCCGGCGGACAGAAGCAGCGTACTGCAATCGCCCGGGCCGTCCTGCGCAACCCTCCCATCCTCATCCTCGACGATGCGCTCGCATCGGTGGATACCTACACCGAAGAGCGCATCCTCTCCGGCCTGCGCGAAGTGATGCGCGGCCGCACCACGATCTTCATCTCGCATCGCGTCTCCACGGCGCGCTACGCCGACCGGATCGCGGTGCTGGTCGCCGGCCGCATCGCCGAACTGGGCACGCACGACGAACTGATTGCCCGCAACGGCTACTACACCGCGCTGGCCGAAAAGCAGCAACTCGAAGAAGAACTCGCCGTCACTACCTGATGCGTGCCGCGGGAGTCCAATAGAGCGTCCTACATTGGAGCGATGGCTACGCCAAAACACAGAATCCGGACCGCAATGCTCCTTCTGCCGGGGTGCGTGGCAATGTGCGCCAATAGCCGCGCGCAGCCCGGAATGGCAGCCTCGGCGCCAATCCAGGCGGTTGCGCAGCCCGATAGAGCTAAGGGCGCGCCGCCGCAACTGCCCGCAGCAGCTTCTTCACATCCAGCAGACCCAGCCAGGCAAGCAGTTGGTGACAGGCCTCTTCCCGACATCGTCGCCCTGATGCACGATGTTGAGACCAATGAGCGCAAAGCCGAGACCATCGAGAAGGATTACCTCTACCACTCGGTCGTAACTGAGCAGAAGGTCGATGGGCGTGGACAAGTTAAGAAGACGGATGTGATCGAATACGATCACTACTGGGTGAATGGAGTTGCGGTGGCGCAGATGGTAAGAAAGGACGGCAAAACTCTCAGCGCGGAGGAGATCGCCAAGGAAGACGCACGCATCGACAAGGAGTCAGCCAAAGCGCTGGAACGGCGCGAAAAGGCCGATACGCAAGGCAAGGAAACCGACTCGCGCGGCGAGGAGGAGATTACCGTGTCGCGCCTGTTGGAACTGGGTAGCTTTACCAACCCGCGCAGGGTGGAACTGAACGGCCGCGACACCATCGCGGTCGACTTCGCCGGCAATCCCGAGGCAAAGACCCGCAACCGCTCCGAGGAGATGATTCGAGACATGGTGGGAACCGCGTGGATCGATGAGCAGGACCACGTGCTGGCTCGAGTCGAAGGGCGCTTCGTAAACGCGTTCAAAGTCGGCGGGGGACTGGTGGTGAACATCCAGAAAGACACACACTTCACCTGGGAGCAGACCAAGGTCAACGATGAGGTGTGGCTTCCTGCGCGCATCGAAGGCCAGGGCGCCGCGCGCGTGTTGCTGTTCTTCAACTTCAACGGAAATCTGCGCGCCGTGGAATCGGACTATCGAAAGTTCAGAACGTCGTCGACGATTCTACCCGGGATGACACAAATCAACCCGCCACGGGATCCGGACGACCCCGCGGGTGGTTCTAACCCTCGCTAATTCAGCCGATGGTTAAACGGCGAAGAGGGATAGCCGCAGCCATCCCTCCCGCAAAACTTGGTTAGAGCTAACTGCCCGGGTCAAACCAACTGACTAGAGAGGCTGAACGTCAGACGCCTGCCAACCCTTGGGTCCCTTGACCACGTTGAACTGCACAGCCTGACCCTCTTGGAGGCTCTTGAAGCCGTTCGAATTGATCGCCGAGTAATGTACAAAGACATCCTCGCCGTTCTGACGGCTGATAAAGCCAAACCCTTTGGCGTCGTTAAACCACTTCACTGTTCCCTGTTCCATTTTGTTGATTTCCTTAGTACTGATGAATTTGCCGCAAGACTCAAATCGGGGGTCGACAACGAGTTACCGTCGCAGAAACCAATCTGTTTCAAACGATGTGTTGAGGTTAGCACAACTGGCAAATTTTTGTGTACAAAAATCGTAAATAGCCCGGGATGCACAATTAATTGTGCAGCTTACGGTCGGTCTGCCGACACTTATACTGGAAATTGCCCGAACGCCACCCTCCTCAATCGCGTAAACCACTCCAACATAGTGGGTTAGGTCTTAGGTCCGAGGCAAATGGGCGACTACGATCTGCTCCGCCCGGGCGAGCACCTCTTCCAGTGTCATTGCGGTCGAGTCGAGGACGACAGCATCGCTGGCCGGACGCAGGGGCGACTCGGCGCGATTGCGGTCGCGGCGATCGCGTTCCCGCATCTCGTCGAGGATAGCCTGCTGGGTTAGCTGTTGTTGCTCAGCGCTTTCCGGGGTGGGTTCCTGACGCGACTGGGTCTGACGCGTGGTGGTCATTTCCGCGGGAACAGCCTGACGAAACCGCCGGTTGCCACGGACTTCCGGTGCGGCATCGAGGAAGATCTTGACTTCGGCATCGGGAAAGACTGCGGTGCCGATATCGCGTCCTTCCATTACCACGCCGCCGCCTGCCCCTAGCGCACGCTGTTGCCCAACCATCCAAGCGCGAAGCTGAGGATGCACCGATATGCGCGAGGCCGCCGAGGTCACGTCTGCATCGCGAATGCGCCGGGAAACGTCCATTCCGTCGAGCAGGACGCGGTTGCCCTCAAGCTGTGGCTGCAGGTCGATCCGAGTCGTCGCAGCAAGTGCGAGCAGCGGCTCCTCTTCGTCAAACGAAAAGTCGCCCTCTATCGCCTTCAATGCGAGCGCGCGATACATAGCGCCGGTCTCCAGATTAAGGAAACCGAAACGGCGCGCCAGGTGGGCGGCTAGCGTGCTCTTCCCGGCGCCGGCCGGTCCGTCGATGGCAATGACGGGGCGGGTGCGGCGCTGGGACACGCTTTCTGTCGCAGGCTTGGGTTGGTCGTGCATCAGGCGGATTCACCTTTGCTGGGCTTGAATTTGCGCCCCGGCGGGCGCTTGCCGAACGGCTTTTTGTTCCCGGCAAACTTGGCGAAGGTGCCGGCGGGCTTGCCCGTGAACGGCCGGTCTGACTTCGCAAATGTCTTCTTGCCCGCGAAGCCGCCGCCCGGTTTGCGGTCGGACTTCCCGGCAAATCCACCTGACTTTCCCGAGGACTTGCCGGCGAATTTGCGTTTCGCAAAGTCTCCGGAGAACTTGCGCGTCTCGCCGCCTGAACCTTCTCCACGCGCTGGCCCTTCGGAAGAGAACGGCCGCGCTGGCCGATCCCGCGGCGCGTCGAATTTGCGGTATACGCGTTTGCCGCTCTCGGTGCTTGGGAATCGGTCCTGTCGCTCACGCGGTCCGCTTGCAGCCCGGTCGGGCCGGTTATCGGAGGGACGCGGCTGGGCACTGAAGAAGCCCTTTCCGCGTGGAGCATACGGCTTGCGCGGAGTGAAGCTGCCGCCTTCTGCGTGTTGAGGCCGGTCGCCCCGTGGCCGGGGAGTGTAGCTCCCGGCAGCCCGAGAACCACCAAACCCTGTGCGTTCGCCGCGATCGGGCCGCGGTCCCGGACGACTGTCACCGCGCTGGCCCGCGTGCGGAGAGAATTCGCGTCGAGGCGGACGCTCGTCGCCGGACGCCCGCGCCGCGAAGCCCTCGCGTTTGCGCCCAAAGGTGCCGGGCTTCGAGAACGTCTTGCGTGGCGGACGCGCATCGCCGCCCTCGCCCTCTGCGCGCGGAGCAAATTCGCGGCGCGGTGGACGGGCGTCGCTGGCGAAGCGAGGCTTGTCGCCGAAGGAAGACTTGCCGCGAAATGCGGGCTTACCGCCATACGTCCGGCGATCCCCGCGGCCTTCGGGGCTTGGCTTGTAGACACGCGCAGCGCGAGGCTGGATCGGCGCCGCCGCATCTCCCAACGCAGCCAGGTCGCCGGCGTCCTCACGGACATCTGACGGCTTCCGCGCCGCACCCAGCCTGCGCGTCTTCTCTTCGTCCCACGGCTTGTCGAAACCGCTCGAGGCGGGCTTGCTGAATGGGCGGCGTTCGCGGCCGGATGGCGGGGCGAATCCTTCGCGGGGCTTGAATGAGGGCCTGGAACTGGGCTTTGAGCCGCGTTCGAAGGGACCGGGCCTGGCGCCGAACTTCGACGGCTTGGCCTTCGCCAGATATCCGGTGCCAATCTTGCGCGGCTTGGGGACAAACTTGGCGATACGGGGTGCGGCCTCGGCGGCGACGTCCGCGTCCTGCGGCGCGTTCGTTTCGACTTCGATCTGCTCAGCAACGGCTTGCGGCTCGGTTTCTGCGATTGGGGCTTGCGGTGCGAGGAACGCCGGCAGCGCTCCGGCCACGTGAAGCATCGTTCGCCCCTCCACTGCCATGGTGTCAAGCTGACGCGCAGAGAGCAGTGCATGAATCACGTCGCGGATGCGCGATCGCGACGCCAGCGGCGAGAGGAAGCTCTCAATCTCATCCTCGGACGCGACCACAGCCTGGCCGAGATAGAGTGAGATTAGCGCGGAGAGCGCAGATGGCTGGCCGGCATTCGCTCCCGCCTTGATCTGCTTGGTGAAGCGCGCGCTGGTGAGCTCCCACAGGGTGGGACGCCCATCGGGTTGAGCCAGCGGAAGCACGCGCAGATGCGTCCAGAGTTCGACCAGGGCGCGCAACACTGCGGCCTCGGTCACCTCCTTGCCCACTTCGGTGGTGAGTTCGTATGCGGAGAGCGGACCGCGCTGCGAGAGCGCCTCATAGATCGCGAGCCCAAGGTTCGACACCTTCAGAGCTCCGGAGGTGGTGGGAGGCTGCTTCCACGCCTTGTCTCCGCGCAGGGTGAAGACGTAGGAGAAGACAGCCGTGGAGGCAACGCAGTCGGGTGTGTCGCCGGGCGCGCCGGCGTGGACCGTCCCGGGCCCCGCGCCAAGCAAGTTCAGCGGCACGGCCAGGCCGCCCGCGACCAGGCGGGCCAGCAGGCTGCGGGCCTCCGAAGTCTGCTCGAGCGTGGGGCTGGGATTGGACGCGCCCAAGACTGCTTCGACCAGTGAGGGCGCAGGCGAGGCGATCTGCGGACGCGGCGCGAAGAGAACCAGACCGGCGGCGTTGATCCATGACCGCAAGTTCTCAATGGTCAGCAGGGCCTCGCCTTGCTGGTGCCATTGCTTCAGACGCATGTCCGTGACTTGCGCGGCGGTGGGGATCGCTGGATTGGAGGTTGCGGGGATGCTTGGGTTGCTCAAAGTGGGCAATGCCTTCCTGCTGGGCGGCGCGCTCGGTACGGAGCGAAGGCTGCAGCAATCCTTCGCGCTTGGGCGACGGAGACTTTCAGGGTTCAGGGCCGAAGTTTCTGGCCGGTTACTGGCTATTTTTCAAAGAGCGAAGTGCATGAGGTCGTTCGAATCCATGGCGGTCTGCGATATCCCGCTGCAGTTCAAATCAGAGCGGTATTCTTCGATTCTAAATGCGCTGGAATGCGCGCTGGATGTCTTTATGAGAATACCGCAATGCGATGGGCCGGCCGTGCGGGCAACTGGTGGGATGCTCCGTTTTACCCAGTTCTTTGAGCAGCCAGTCGATCTTTTTCGGGTCCAGTGGCATGTTCACCTTGATCGCGGCGTGGCAGGCGATGGAGGCGGCGATGCGGCGGCCACGGGTCTCGGCGTTCTCCGCCTGCTGCTCACGCTCCGGAACGGCCAGCACTTCCTCCAACATGCGTTCCAGTTCGCGGCCTTCCAGACCCACCGGCGCGGCCTTGATCGCGAGTGTATTCGGCCCAAAGGGCTCGGCCTCAAAGCCGTTGAGCTCGAGTTCCTGTGCGATGGTTGCGAACGAGACCATTTGTGCCGGAAGCAGGTCCACCAACACCGGCATCAACAGGCGCTGGCGTTGTACCTTTTCGACCTCACGGTCGCGCAGTATCTTCTCAAAGAGCACGCGCTCGTGGGCAACGTGCTGGTCGATGATCCAGAGACCTTCGTCGTTGGCGGCCAGAATAAAGGAATCGCGAAGCTGGCCCAGCGGCTTCAGCGTGGCCAGTGCGTTGAGGGTCGCGGCCGGGCTGTCGGACGCAAAGGTTGCAGCTTCGTCCGCGGCTGCTGCAGTATCTTCGGATTCGTACCCCACAGGGATACCCTGATCGGAGAAGGCGAGCCGGCCGGGTGATTCGGGCACGGCGGGCGCTCGCAGCGCGAAGTCGACGGGACCGGATGGGTCTTCCGGCTCGGCAACTGCGCGCGGCGAGAAAACGGTGGCACTCGGCGGTCCGGGCATGGGACTTACGTCGACCAGCAACGACGCGCCCGCGCTGGGGGCAGCCGTGAGCGCCGCGGTGAAACTGGCTGCCGGACGGGCAGCCATCAGGGTTGCACGCACGGTGTCGCGGATAAAGTCATGCACAAAGCTTGGCTGGCGGAAGCGCACCTCGGTCTTGGCCGGATGCACGTTCACGTCGACCTCCTGCGGCGGCATATCGAGGAAGAGCAGGACCACGGGAAAGGAGGTGGGCGGAATGATGTTCCGGTAGGCGTCAGTCAGCGCGTGGAGCACCACGCGGTCGCGGATCAGGCGGTGATTGACGAAGACGTAGATCGAGTTGCGGTTGAGCTTCTGCAACTCCGGCTTGGAGACAAAGCCTGTGATACGCAGGAATCCGGGATCGGGAGGCGCATAGCCTGCTTCGCGCTTCCAGGGAGGCGGCTCCGGCAACCCGGCGCGCGTGAAGTCGATCTCGGCGGCGGTGGTCAGCATCAGCGCCGCAGTGTCACGGCCGAAGATCTGGAACAGCCGGTCGCCGGTGGAGGCCACCGCCGGTGCGATCAGCAGCGCCTGCGTGGCCGAATGCAGTTCAAAGTGCCGCTCCGGATGGGCCAGCGCATAGTGCGTGACCAGCGCGGCGATGTGGGCCAGTTCAGTCTGCTCCGACTTGAGGAACTTGCGCCGCGCCGGTGTGTTGTAAAACAGGTCGCGGACGGAGATCGTTGTGCCCGCTGGCATCCCGGCATCTTCCACGCTGAGAATCTTGCCGCCCGCAATCTCAACGGTGGTCCCGGCAGCGTCTTCATTCGCGCGAGTTTCAAGCGTCAGGCGCGAGACGCTGGCGATGGACGGCAGCGCCTCCCCGCGGAAGCCTAGCGTCCGTATTTGCAGCAAATCGTCCGAAGTGTGCAGCTTGGAGGTGGCGTGGCGCTCGAAGGCAAGCAGCGCGTCGTCGCGCACCATTCCGTGGCCGTTGTCGACGATGCGGATCAGCTTGCGCCCGCCGCCCTCGACCTCAATTCGGACCCGCGTAGCGCCGGCGTCCAGCGAATTCTCCAGCAGTTCCTTCACCACCGAGGCAGGCCGCTCCACCACCTCGCCGGCGGCGATCTGATTGGCCACCTGGTCGGAAAGAATGCGGATGCGCCCCATGAATCGATTGTAGTGGCTTGTGTGCCGCAAGGCGGCGATATTGCCTAGCCAGGCCTCAGTCTTTATCCGAAGGACTGGGCTGCCTGAATCTGGCTACTTTTTCTTTCCCTTTGTCTGCTTCGTACTACGGGACCTCAGCCGGGCTGCCGCGTCGACGCTGTCGCCGATCATATGCAACCGCATGAAGTTGGTTGCGCCCGACTTGGTGCGGGTTCCCGCCACGATCCCCACCACCTGGCCGCGATGGACGAAGTCCTCCTTCTGCAGGATATCCTCCGCCATGCCGACCAGTTTGTCGGTGTCGCGCGCATGCTGGCACAGGATGGGAAACGTGCCCCAGAGCAGCATATTGCGGTTGACGACCCGCTCGTACGGAGACAGGGCGAAGATCGGCGGGTCGGGGTGATATTTCGAAAGCAACCGCGCCGTCGCACCGGTCTCGGTGAAGATCGCGATGGCGGAAAGTTCGAGGTCCTCAGCCGAGTGCGCCATGCACTCGCAGATGGTCTCGGCGACTGAGAGCCTGCTGGTCGGCGGCGCATGGCGGTGGAGCGGCGGGTCAAGCCGAATCTGGTGCTCGGTTTCGGCAACGATCTTGGCCATCATGGCGACGGTCTCGACCGGGTACTTGCCTGCGGCCGTCTCCGCCGAGAGCATGACCGCGTCGGTGCCGTCGTAGATCGCATTCGCCACGTCCGATGCCTCCGCCCGCGTGGGGCGCGGATTCTCGATCATCGACTCGAGCATCTGGGTCGCCGTAATCACCGGCTTGCGATACTCAGCGGCGCGGCGGATGATGTGCTTCTGAATCGCGGGCACCTTTTCCGGCGGCACTTCCACGCCCAGATCGCCGCGCGCAACCATAATTCCATCCGCAACCTCGAGGATCGAATCAAGATGCTCGACCGCCTGCGGTTTTTCCAGTTTTGCGATGATCCAGGTGTCGGTCTTCAACGCGTCCAGTCGCCGCCGGACGTGGCGAACATCGTCTGCAGTGCGCACGAACGAGACCGCAACTGTGTCGACACCGTGGCCGACCGCAAATACCAGGTCTTCCTCGTCCTTGTCGGTAAGCGACGGGACCTTGACCGGAATTCCGGGAAGATTGATGCCCTTGTTCTCGCCCAGGATGCCGCCGTTCACAATCTCGCAAATCACGTCCCCCTTTTCGATGCGGGAGACGTGGAGTTCGATCAAGCCATCGGAGAGCAGGATGCGCGATCCGTGTTCGAGGTTCTCGGCCAGCGTCTTGAACGTGGTGCCGACCAGAGACGCGGTGCCGGCGATCTCGCGTGGGGTAATTGTCAGACGCTCACCCGCGACCAGGTGCACCGGCTTGTGGTCCTTAAGCTTGCCGGTGCGGATCTTCGGCCCCTGCAGGTCGGCAAGAATGCAGACCGGCTTGCGCTCCTCGGCGGAGACGGTCCGGACCATGCGAATCAAGTCCGCCTTCTGAGCGTGCGTGCCATGCGAAAAGTTGAGACGTGCAACGTCTACCCCGGCCCGCACCAGGTGGCGGAAGACATCGGCAGTGCTGCAAGACGGACCTAGAGTTGCGACGATCTTGGCGCGGCGGTTATGGGTCATGCCTCAAAAACCTCTGGAGTTGCCTGGGCGAAAGCCGCGTTGGGACAGTGTTGAGTGGCCATGAGTTAGTTCGAATTCCTTTTGTGATGGGGCTGGTGGGCTGGTGGTGTCTCGCGCGGATCGGTCGGCCACGTGGCGACGTACCGTGTCGGGCATCACTAGCCATTCTACCCGCACCCAGCGAAAAGTGCGTGGGAAGGTAGATACGGCTCATCGGAAGCACCTCGTAGCCTTGGTGCAGCAACCGATTGAGCGAAGACCGACCCGTCGGCCCTCCGTTGTTTGCCATATGCCTTCAGGGCCGGCGCTGGGTCGGGGCATCTTCCTGCGTCATGAGCTTGCCCGATGGCGTGGCGTGCTCCGTGTCCGGCGCCGCGAGCGAGGCCTTCCGGCGACGTCCGAAATGGGCATGGAACTGGCTGTCGAACTGGGCATTGAACTCCGCTCCGCAGAGAACGCTGAGGGAGACAATATACAGCCAGAACAGCAACGCAATGCCCGCGCCGAGCGGGCCGTACACCTCAGAGTAGTTGGCGAATCGCGTGACATACCAGCCGAAGGCAAGGGTGGTCAGAAACCACATTGCGGTGGCCATCACGGCCCCGGGCAAAGTGGTCCGCCACGACCGCGTAGCCAGGGTTGTCAACAGGGCGGAAGTTGCGTCGCGTCGCCTCGGTCGACGCTGCAGGCGTCGTGGCCGTCCACCTTCCCGCTCGCGTGGCATCGGACCGTTTGGTACACCTAGGTGGTAGATCAACGCGATGAGGCCAACACTCGCACTCAGCGCCACGACCCAGCGGATGAGCACAGTTACCGCGTAAATCGGTGCGCGCACCTCAGGACCAATGCTGAACACCAGCCATCCAGTTACCGCATGGCCGAAGATGATCAGAACGCTGAAGACCGCGAGTGGCGCCAGACACAAGGGGACGAGTTCAACCGAGCGGCGGCGGCGTTGCCAGAAACTCCAGCAATCGGGTGGCAATTCACGCGCCCGGCGGAACCCCTCCATCAGCGTCGCGATCACATTGGACGCGCCCAGGAAACTGACGAACCCGGCACTGACCAGGGCGCGCACCGAATGCGCATGCTTGGGGGTGATCTCGAACGCCGCATCCAGCAGCGGGCTCACTCCGGGCGGCAGCACGCGATCAAAGAACGCGGCCAGTTGGGAGCGCACCGGGGCCGTATCCGGAAGCAGGCCGATTACCGCCGCGGCGACGATCAGCGCCGGAAAGAGTGCAACGATGGCGGAGTACGCGGTCGACTGCGCGACGTTCAGACAGTCGTGGTCAATCGCGCTCAGCAGGGTCCGGTGCAGGGCGCGTAACAAGACCGCGTACCAGCGTCTCAGACGCGTCCCCTGCGGGCGACGGCTGCGCGGCCGCGCGGGCGGCTTTGGGTCCTGGGCGGGGCGGGATACGTTCAGCTCTTCCACTTTTTCAGGAACTCAGTCACCGAGTTCGGATCCATGTGGCGCATGTCGGCAAACTCGCCGGTGGCCTGCGAGTAAAGAACCTTGCCGTCCGGCGCCAGGACCGCCAGCGCCGGCACGCCCCGATTGATGGGGACACCGTACTTCGCGGCAACGTCGATATTGGCGTCCATGTGGCCGATCCATACGTGGACGAGGACAAAGTTCTTCTCCAGCAGGTCCCCGTTGGGTGCCTGGTGGAAGTAGATGTCGAGCACCTGGCAATCGCCGCACCAGTCGCCGCCAAAGTCCAGGATGAGACGCTTGTGCTCGCGTCTGGCCTGGGCCAGCCCGCCAGCGATATCGGACCTGGGATTTGCGGTCTCGGAGTAGATGTGTTTTGGCGTATACGTGGGCGCTGGGCGAATAACCTGCGCTTCGACCGGCGCGTCCGGCCCTACTGCCGGCTTCCCTTCCCAGAGGTAATAGAGCGCGCCCGCCGCGATCAAGAGGACGGTTATCAGACTGAGCCACGGCGCCTTCCGGATAGGTGTGGGCTGTTTGCGGCGTGGTTCGCGAGGCGGCATGAGTCTTCTCCTTGGGCGCTGGATAAGGTCGCTTCCGGGCGCCCAGCCTGCATTTGAGCACCCTCCGGCGCGCTGCGTCACGCCTGGCACGTCATCTACCGCCCGTGCCAGCGGATTGGTTTCCATGATGCCTGAGACGCGGCCCGTGACGCAAAGTCGTCCTGTGGCCAAAGCCGGCGCACGCTGGTGTATTCTGGAAGAAAGCGATGATTTTTTCTAAAGATTATGTTGGGTATCTGGCGCGCCAGACGGTGAAGCATCTTGTCGATGCGAAGGTGATCCAAACCACGAAGCCGGCAGTCCTGAATGAGCGCGTGGCGGCAGCGATGGTTGAGGAACTGGCCCTCGAAGACCGCATCAATGAAGAGGTTCGCGTGATCCTGGACGCGTTCCAGGAAGACATGCGGAAGACCGGCGCGAGCTATCCGGAGATGTTCAAAAAAGTGAAGAACGAACTCGCGCGTAAGTATAAGGCGGTGCTGTGAGAGTCTCGCGCGACAAAGTCAACAAGCTGGCGCACACCGTTGCGGACACCCTGGCCGAGATTCCCGAGTGCGACTTCCTCGAAGATCGCAACACCATCCGCCAGGAAGCTCGCAAAGCCCTAGAAAAGCTGCTGACCGACGAAATGCGGATCGACACCGCGGCTCGGCAGAAGATCGCGTCGCAGCGCAAGATCATCCTCGAGGGATCGCAGGAGTGGGAGATCCTCTACCGCAAGTACTACAACGACGAAGTGAAGAAGCTGGGCCTGTAGACACGCTCCGCTTCGGTTGAGCTTGGAGACTTCCGGCTGGTATAGTTGAGTCTGCACTGGAGAGCGAATCCTCCTGCGGCGACGATGGCGTTATGGTGTAACTGGTTAACACGCCGCCCTCTCAAGGCGGAGAGTCCGGGTTCGAGCCCCGGTAACGCTACCAACCTTTCTAATCAGCGATTTCGGTTCTGGTCCAGCCTCCCAGGCCGACTGCGTGTCCGAGGGGCGCAGAACCAATCCCCGGCAGGTCACGCGTAGATCGGCTCTAGTTTCTTCACAATGTAGGCGCCGCAGCGCTGGTAGTCGGCAAGCGGACCCAGCCGGGCCGTATCCAGGTCCACGCAGATCCACCCGCGGTACTTCATACTCTTCAGGACCCGGTGGCACGATGGGAAGTCGACCTCGCCGTCGCCCAGGTCGTAGATGCTGTCAAAGAAACTTGCGTTAGTCGAATCCTTCGGAAGCACCCTTCCGTTTGGCTGCACCACATCTTTGGCCGCCACCGTCTGTTTCGCGTCCTTGTAGTCGAGGAAGTGTATCCGGTCCTTGTACCGCTCGATGGTCCCAGCCACGTCGCAACCTGCCAGATCGAGATGGGCGGTATCCGGAGACAAGCCAAACAGCTTCGGATCGGTCATCGACATAAACCGGTCGATCTCCTCACGGGTCTGGACCATCTGGCCCATGTGGTTGTGCAGCCCCGCCGTGAACCCCATTCCGCCGGCCAATTCCCCTATCCGGTTACAGCACTCGCACAGCGCGGCGAACGCTGCGGGGGTGTCTGCTCCAGCCCTGGTGCGCGAGGGCGAAAACACAACCAGGTGATTCGCGCCGAAGTCCGCAAGAAACTTCATCGCATTGCGCGCGCTATCCAGAGCCTGCTGGCGTACGGCGGCGTCCTGCAGCGATCCTTGTGGAAAATTCCACGAGATCGTCACCACGTTCAGATTCCGCTTTGAGACCTCCTGCTGCATCTGCGCGGCACTCAGTTGGTACTTGTTCAGAATGCCCGGAAAGCCCGTGACACGTATGCCTGGAAATCCCGTCTCCTTCATCACGTCCAGAATGCTGGTGAACGGCACAGGAGGAAAGTAATTCCACAATGCGGCCGAGACCGCCCATTTGATGTTTCGATTCGCCGGCAACTGTTCTTGGGCGTGCGCCAAAGCGGCGGGCAACAGAGAAAGGGAAGCGATGAAACTCCGGCGGTTGATCAACATAGGGCGACTGGCCTCCCAAATTGCATTCCGACTGCCAAATAACCTACTCCCAGTCGCTTGATTCTGTCACCCAACCCGTGTCCATTTCCCGTCTTCGGCTCCAAGTCAAGCCTCGCCAAATCCTGCATAATAGAAGCAGAGCCGTTCCCCACTTCCCTGGCCGCGCGCCAGGCTCTAAACGAGAAAGTGTTATGTTGCCAGCCAAGGAGATTTCGGTACTCGCATCCGTTGTGGGCGCGGCAGGCGTCCTGGCCTGGCGCGTGCGTGAAGGACGCACGGCCGTCACCGCCAGGAAGATCCTCATCCCGCCGATGGGCATGGCCACGGGTTTCTCAATGTTCCTGGTCCCGGCCTTCCGAATTCCTTGGGAGTGGGCGGCCGTTGCTTTTCTGATTGGGGCCACCGCGCTCGCCTATCCGCTGCTGCGTACCTCGCGCCTGATACGCGACGGCGAAGCCATCATGATGCAGCGCTCCAACGCCTTTTTCGTGGTTGTGGTCGCGCTGGCGGTGATTCGGATCCTTGCTCGTAGCTACATCGACAAGTTTCTCGACCTGGACCAGACGGGCGCGCTCTTCTTTGTGCTTGCCTTCGGAATGATTCTCCGCTGGCGCATGCGCATGTTCTTTGAATACCGGCAGATCGCCTGCGAACCGGCCTGACCCCGCCGCGGAGACCTGGTGTTGGGAATGAGGGGCAAGCATATTCGTTCACCTTCTTCTCGACAAGAGCATCTCCAATAAAATCAAATACTTTTCGGAATCCTGCGGCCGAATACGGGCCCCAATTTGAGCCTCGATTGAGCGTTCCTTCAAAACCGCTCGCTAACTTTCAACTGGGTGAATATACTGTGCCCTGGTTGCACCCTGGGGACATTGTCGTCAATGCAGACGGGCACATTGAACTCGCGGACGCGGGCTCGTACGGAGCAAACCAGCGCTTCCAGAGTTGTCATTGTCGCCGATGATCTGACGGGTGCGTGCGACAGCGGAGTCGCGTTTCTGGTCTCTGGCCGTCCGGTGCGCGTCATGCTCCATCCACCCGCCTCGAAATCGGAGATCGAATGCCCTGCTGGAGCTGGTGGCTACGTAGTCTCGTGCACCACCGAAACGCGAAATCTCTCAGGGGAACAGGCCGCTGCGCGTACCGCGGAGGTTGTGTCTGCCGTCGCATATGCCGGGGACAAATCCATTCTCTTCAAGAAAGTCGACTCGGCTGCCCGAGGCAATCTGGGCGCGGAGACGATGGCAGCCGTAAGGGCATCCGGCGCAGCGCTCGCTCTGGTCGCGCCCGCCTTCCCCCAGGCCGAACGCACTGTGCACTCTGGCATCCTAAGTGTGCGGGACTGCAGCGGACAGGATTCCAGGATCTCGCTACGCGATCAATTCTCGGCTGTGGACTCGACTCGCGTCGGGATCTTGCAAACCGGTTCTGAGACAGAACTGCTATTGGGAATTCGACGGGCGATCGCGAATGGTATCTGGTTCCTGCTCTGCGACGCTGACACGCAGGAGGACCTCGAGAGGCTGGCGGCATCGGGTAGCCAGTTGCAGCAATCTGTGCTGTGGGTTGGTTCAGCGGGACTGGCTCGGGCTCTCGCCGGCACGCTTCCGGTGTCGATTCCCGAAACCACTTTACCCGGGGCCGGTCGCCCCGGACGAACACTTCTGTTCGCCGGTTCGCCCCATCCGGTTACTCGTCTTCAACTGGCCCACCTCGAGCAACAGGCGGCCACGCAGGAGCATGCAGTCGTTCGCATTGAGTTCGACGCCACATCGCACCAGGAGATACGCACCGCATTCACCGCCGGCCCGGTCGCGGCGCTGATTCTCACCGGTGGCGACACCGCGGCATTCGTGCTGAAATCGCTGGACGCGTCGAGCATCCTGCTCGCGGGCGAACTCGCTCCCGGCATCCCATGGGGGTTCGTCGAAGGCGGCGCGGCCCATAGCTGCATGGTTATCACCAAATCCGGCGGCTTTGGCGACCGCGACGCGCTCGTACGTGCGTTGGAGTTCTGCATCCGGAGGGCCTCGTGAGACTGCCCAGGATTGCGGTGAGTATCGGAGATCCCGCCGGCGTTGGCGCCGAGATCGCGTTGAAGGCGCTTGCGGTCCGTGACCTGATGGACATTGCCGAATGGATCGTTGTGGGCGACCATGCCGCTCTCGAGGCTGCGATACCAGGCTATCGCGAGAAGTTGGACCCACGCGTCCACTTGCTTAGAACCAGCGTACTCGGTCCAGCAACACCGATCCGCTTTGGCGAGTTGGCGGCTGAGTATGCCGTCGCCGCGATCGAGTACGTCCGCCGCGCCACAGAGATGTGCCTTGCCGGCGAGGCCGACGCCATGGTCACCGCACCTTTGAATAAGGAGGCGGTCACTCTATCGGGTCTGGATTTTTGCGGTCACACCGAGTACATCGCTCAACTCTGCGGCGCCACCGAATCGAGGATGCTGCTGGCCAGCGACAAACTCGCCATCGTGCATGTTTCCACGCACATCGCTCTCGAACAGGCATGCAAGCTGGAGCGAGCGCGCATTGTGCGCACCATTCAGTTAGGAGCCGAAGCAATGCAACTGATGCTCGGGCGAGCTCCGCAAATCGGCGTCTGCGGCCTCAATCCCCATGCCGGCGAGCACAACCTGTTCGGGCGGCAGGATTCGGAGATCATTGCGCCGGCGGTCGAAGAGGCGCGGCAGCTTGGCTTTGATTGCACCGGCCCACACTCGCCGGACACGATTTTCATTCGTGGCCTGCGCAAGGAATTCGACCTCATCGTCGCGATGTACCACGACCAGGGACACATCCCGATGAAGCTCATCGACTTTGAGCGGACCGTCAACATCTCGCTCGGAATACCCATCATCCGCACGTCGGTCGATCACGGCACCGCATTCGATATCGCCGGCCAGGACCGCGCCGATTGCCGCAACATGCAGGCGGCCATGCGCATGGCGGCGAAGATGGCTGCAGCCAAGTTGCTCCGGCCATCTGCAGCGCGTACCTCTGCCCCCCGGGAGGCCCGCTAGCATGCGTACCCTCGACGTCCTGGTCATCGGCGTCTACCTGACAGTGCTCGTCGGCGTGGGTGTACGTGTATCGCGTCGGCAGACTTCCACCAACGAATACTTCCTTGCCGACCGTGCAATCCCAGGCTGGGCGATCGGCATGTCGCTGCTGGCGACCATCATCACCAGTGTCACGTTCATCGCATATCCGGGCGCGGCCTACGCCGGCGACTGGTCGCTGTTGGTGCCTGGGATCATGTTTGTTGTGGTCATTGCGGCGATTGGCTTTGTCGTCGTGCCTTTCTTCCGTCACGCCGTTGCCATGAGCGCGTACGAGTACTTTGGCAAGCGCTTCGGCCCCGGAGTGAGGATGTACTCCTCCTTCGCATTCGCCATGGGTCACTTCTCCAAGATGGGCTTCGTCTTCTATCTGCTCGCGCTCTCGGTCGGAGGAATCACCGGCTGGAACATCACCCACGTCATTGTGATCCTCGGCCTGATCACCATCTTCTACACCCTCATCGGCGGACTTGAGGCCGTTATCTGGACCGACGTCCTGCAGGGGTTCGTTCTATGGACCGGCGTGGCCGTCTCCATCGGCCTGCTGTTGTTCTCGCCCCGCGTCCACCCCAGCGAAGTCATGCATCTGATCGCAGTCAGCCACAAGACCAGCCTCGGCAGCATGAGCTTCAACTTGCGCGCGCAGACATTCTGGACCATGGCGATCTATGGCCTCTTCTTTTATCTGCAAAAGTACACCGCGGACCAGACCGTAGTGCAGCGTTACCTGGCGGCAAAGACCGACCGCGCCGCCTTGCGCGGTATCGGCATGGGAGCGGCTCTCTGTCTGCCGGTCTGGACCGCGTTCATGTTCATCGGCAGCCTGCTGTGGGCGTTCTACCGCATCACCGGCGAGCATCTCCCGGCGACCATCACCAAGCCTGACCAGGTCTTTCCGCACTTTATGGTTACGCAGATGCCGGCGGGCGTCGCCGGACTATTTCTGGCTGCGCTCTTCGGCGCCGCCATGTCCATGCTGGCATCCGACCTCAACTGCCTGGCCGTCGTCATCGTCGAAGACTTCTATGGTCATTTCGCGCCCCGCCGCACCGACCAGCAACGATTGCGCGTCGGCAAGATGTCCGTAGCTGTTTGTGGACTCCTCGCCATCGAAGTTGCGCTTCGCCTGTCGAAGACCCAGGGGGCGGCGTTATCGCTCTATTACCTGGCAACGGCCATCGTCGCTGGTGGACTGGCCGGCCTGTTTCTTCTGGCGTTCCTGGTTCGACGGGCCGGCCGCACGGCGGCGTTATGCGCGATCGCGGCCAACCTGATCTTTACCGCCTGGGCGACGATGACGATGAACGGCGGCCACACCTGGGACCTTCACCAATGGAATTATCCGTGGCACGAGTTCACCATCGGCGCCGTGGGCAACACCCTCATGTTCATGATCGGTTGCATTGCAAGCGTTGTGGTACCGGCGGATCGCGTGGCTGGCCCCACCTTGTGGGATTGGCTGGCAATGAAAAGGCCGTCTGCTCGCGACAGAACCGTAGGAGACAGAGATGAATCGATTGCGCAAAGCAGTTGAACAGAACAATGGCAGGACCCTTCTTGGGGCGGCCCTTTACTTCTATGACCCGATCTTTCTCGAGGTGGCCGCGCGCCTCGGCTACCAGACCATCTGGATTGAGATGGAGCACGCCCCAATCACCTTTGCCGAAGCTGCCGACCTCTGCCGCATGGCGTCCGGATCCGGCATGCTGACCATGATCCGCATCCCGGACTCGCGGCGCGAAAACATCCTGAAGGCTGCGGAGTGCGGCCCCGATATCATCGACGTCGCCATGGTCGACGAACCCGCACAGATGCACGAGATGGTCAAATATGGCCGTTTCGCGCCCGCCGGAGGCCGAGGACACTTCGGCGTTTCGCGTGCCGTGAACTATGGAGTTCTGAACTCGGTCACCGAGACGCAGCAAAACCTGAACGACGAACTCTGCCTGATGGCCCAGGTGGAAACCGCTGTGGCGATGAAGAATCTGGATCAGCTTGCGGTGGTGCCCGGGGTTGATCTCTTTGTCGGTCCGGCGGACCTCGCCGCGAGCCTTGGTTATCCCGGCCAAACCCTGCACCCATCCGTACGGGAGGCAGCTGCTCGAGTCATCGAGGCAGCCCGCGCGAATCACAAATGCATCGCATCCGCATGTGGCCCTTCGGACTTCAAGTTCTGGCTCGATCAGAAGATCGACCTTCTCTTCTGCACCAACGACATTGCCTGCCTCAAGCGTGGTGCCGCTCTTGCCCTTGACGAGGCCAGAGCTCTATTACCTCCGCTGCGGCAAAGTGTTGAGGTATCCAAATCAAGCGGAAACGGTCAGCATCAGAGCACGATTGATCGAACCACGACGCCGACCGTATAGTGACTGGATCGCGATGGAGTACATATGAACATGACTGCCACAAGAATGGGAGTTCGAAGAGTAATCGCGGCGGGGATCGCGGCTCCGTTGTTTCTCGGCCTGATCCTGCACGCCCAATTGAGCACAACTCCCCATAGCGGAGCCGCGGTGCTGAAGCCTGCCGACTACAGTCACTATGTCGATCTGTTTCACGACCAGGAACGCGAAGCCACAGGCGCACTCTATGAAGGGGAAGGCGGCGAGGATTCCTGGACGTGGATGCAGCGCGAGATTCCGTGGTTCGACTCCTCCGACAAGCACTTTGAGGAGATGTACTACTTCCGCTGGTATGCATGGAAGAAGCACCTCGTGAAATCGCCACAAGGCTACCTCATCACGGAGTGGCTGCCCAAGCCCGCAATGGCCGACTATGGCGCCCTGCCCGACGCTGCCCCGTTCCATATCGCTGAGGCCCGCTGGCTGCGCGACGCTGCGATCGCCGAGGACGACGCACGCTACTGGTTCTCTCCCGGCGTCGATTCCCACAAATACAGCGACGCCATGGCCGCGACCGTCCGCGACTTGACTCTCGTGAACGGAGACCGCGCGCTCGGTACGTCCCTGCTGCCCGCCATGAAGGCCAACTACAAGCTTTGGGAGGACACGCAACAAGACTCCAATGGTCTCTTCTGGTCCATCGACACCCGCGACGCAATGGAGAAGAGCATCAGCGGAGATGGCTATCGGCCCACGCTGAACAGCTATATGTACGGCGACGCTCGCGCCATCGCGCAGATCGCCGCCGGCGAAGGTGACGCGCAAACCGCAGCCGACTTCAATCGCAAGGCAGACCTGCTGCATACCCTGATCGAGACGCACCTGTGGAACCCGAAGGACCAGTTCTACGAGGTGATGTCGCCCGCAGCCGATTCAGGAATTCGCAAGCAGAAGAAGTTTATCGATCCGGGAACGACTATGCAGCTTGCCGGCGTTCGCGAGCAGATCGGCTACATCCCCTGGCAGTTCGACATTCCAGCGGTCGCTCATGGAGTGGCATGGAAGCAGCTCTTCGATCCTCAGGGATTCGACGGCAAGTATGGCGCGACGACCGCCGAGCGGCGCAGTCCGCGCTTCCGCTTCGCCAGTTCCGATCAATGCACGTGGAACGGACCCGAGTGGCCGTTCGCGATGACGCAGACGCTGACCGCGCTCGCCGCCTACGAGGACCACCCCGGCGCTGTAGTGATGACTCATGCTGACTACTACACGCTCTTCTCCCGCTACGTCCTCGCGCAACATCAGACGCTGAAGGACGGACACGTCATCGACTGGATTGACGAAGACCTCGACGCGGACACGGATGAGTGGATCGCCAAGGACATGCTGATCGCCAAGAACAATCAAGTAGGCCGCGGCAACTACTACAACCACTCCGGCTTCGCCGACCCGCTGATCACCGGGCTGGTCGGCTTGCGCCCACGCGCAGACAACCGCATCGAACTGCGGCCGCTGCTGCCCGCGGGCGAGTGGAGCTACTTTGCCATCGACGCCCTTCCCTATCATGGACACCTGCTCACGGTTCTTTGGGATTCGACCGGAACCCGCTACGGCAAAGGCAAGGGGATGAAACTCCTGGTTGACGGAAAGCAGGTAGCTGCACGCACCGACCTCGGCCCGCTGGACTACAACCTGAATCGCGCGCGCGGCCAGGGAGGAGCAAGTTGATGCCCGCGAGTTCGAGGTTCCGAATGCTGGCGATCAGCGTGCTGCTGCTCGGAGTCGTCAGCCTCGGCATCGCGCAAAAGGATGGCAAACCAGTCGCAATGGCCGGAGTGGCTCCTCCGCTGGCGAAGGATGGCGTGCCTGCCGTCGTGACGATTCCTGCAGGGAGTTTCACCATGGGCGCTGACGCTGCTGTCCTGCCCGATTCCGTCACCAAGGGATTCGGCGTTATGTCGACCCGGCCAGAGCATGGCGATTTCGACGAAGTGCCCGCGCATCCGGTGCGCATCTCGAAGGCCTTCAAAATGGGCGTCACCGAAGTCAGCCCTGCGGAGTACCGCCTCTTTGACCCCACCTACAAAGCTGGCGAGGCCACGCCTGCATACGCCGCAGGAGTGAGTTGGACGCAGGCTATGGCCTATTGCGCCTGGCTGACGAAGAAAACGGGCAAGCCCTGGCGTCTGCCCACCGAAGCTGAGTGGGAGTACGTGGCGCGCGCGGGCGGCAGCGACATCTTCGGCAACTCCAACGAGATGCCCAAACCCGATTCGGCGAATGCCTTCAGCGTAAAGAACATGGGCGTCGGCCGGCCAGAATGGACGATGGACTGGTACGCGCCGTATCAACCCGGCGAGCAGGTGGATCCTGTCGGTGCCGTTGCCGGTTACACCAAAGTGGTCCGCGGCGGTGGGCTCGACTACCGGCACACGGGCGGAAAGGGAAAAGATGGCACCGTAACCCCCGACCTCGACGTACCCGCTACCGCGCCCTACTTTGCCCGCGCTGCCAATCGCGCCAGCATGGCCCCGGCGTATGCATCGAAGGACGGCAACATCGGCTTCCGCGTCGTCCAGGCGCCGATGCCAGCGGCCAAACCCGGTCCCGCGCAGAAGTTCTTTTTCGAAACCGCCGTCAAGCAACAACCCATTGCGCCCAGCGCCCTCACCGCCGGCCCCGATCCCGCCAAGCCCTGGTATCACACGCACGAACTCTTCCCCAATCTGGACGGCCACAGCATGTCCGGCGTCGGCTGGAAACTCGGAATCGCTCCGGGCATCGGCATCAACTATCACAACTCCGCGATCCAGCAATTGCCCAACGGCGATTTTCTCGCCGCCTACTACAACACGCCGCAGAGCGAGGACGATCCCGACCAGACCATCCTCATCATGCGCCGCCGCGCCGGCTCGGAAGATTGGGACATGCCTGAACCCTTCCCCATGTTTGCCGACTCCGGCCTCTGCGCGCCCGTCATATGGAACGACAAAGCGCATCCCGGCAAGATCTGGATGTTCTTCGGCTTCTCACGCCTCATCGGCGCGCCGCCCTTCGCCTATATGACCTCCGTGGACAACGGTGTCACCTGGTCTCCAGTCATGTTCCCAACCTTCCCCAAGCCCATCGGCCGCTACGTCTCGCAGCCCATCAACTCCATCGTCCGCGGCAAGGATGGTACCATCTACATCCCCACCGACTCCACCGGCCAGGACGCCGACGGCAACGGCTCCATCAGCGTAGTGTGGGCCACCAAGGACGAAGGCAAGACCTGGTACGACACCGGCGGCCGCACGGCCGGCCGTCACACCACCATCGTCTTCGCGAAGAATGGGGACCTACTCGGCTTCGGCGGCAAGAACTCCTCGATCGATGGCCGCATGCCGCTCGCCACCAGCCACGACGATGGCAAGACCTGGGTCAAGTCGAAAACACCCTTCGATCCACTCGCCAGCGGCCAGCGCCCCAGCGTCATCCGCCTCGCCAGCGGCCGCCTCTTCTTTGTCGGCGACCACAACCCGCCCAAAGGCCGCCACACCCCGAAGGATGGAGCCTACGTCGCGCTCTCCGATGACGACGGCGCGAACTGGATCATGAAGAACCTTCCGCCAGACGTTGGCACAGTGGGCTACACCACTGCAACTCAGGACGCCGCCGGCACTATCCACATCGTCACCTCAAAGAACACGCCCAACTACGAGATTGAACTCAACGAGGCCTGGGTGCTGGACAAAGATGCAACCGGCGACACAGCGAATTCAAAACAAGGCAGCGCAAACATCGCCAAGGCTGTCGTCAAAGACAAAGCTGGAGATATCACCGCGGCGTGGACCTACATGCCGACCCAGGACGGCCGCATCCTCCTCCATGGACCAGAGGTCTTCAGTTATCCGACTGGCAAATTGATGTACTTGGTGACCTTCAACGCCGGGCAGGAGATCGGCGAGAAGTACCTCCGCGAAGACGGAACGCCATTCTGGGTGAAGCACTACGCCGCCGACGGCACCTGGACCTGGGACAACTTCGACGCCTCGGGCAAGCAGGTCGCCGAATCCCAATGGCGCGGCAAGACGCTGCTGTCGAGCGACGTGCCCGATCCTCCGGCCCGCAAGAAGCTGGGGGAAAAGCCGCCGGAACCTGACAGCGAATGAGTCGGCTTACTCCGCCTGCAGCACGGCGAGATGCAGCCTTCGCCTATGTGTAAAACCAAGCGCTTCATACACGCGGATCGCCGCATGATTGTCGGCGAGAACATGCAGCATCGGTAGCGCACCGCGGCCAAGGATGTCCGCAATGACTTCCGACATCACCACCCGTGCATAGCCGCGACCACGCGCATCTGGACGCGTGCATACGGCGCTGACCTCGATGAAGCCAGGGAGCCGAATCCTCTGGCCCGCCATCGCGAGCAAATGCCCCGATTCGAAAATCCCGAAGAACTCGCCTAGTTCACTGGTGCGCGCCCGAAATGGCCCTGGCTCGGTCAACTCCGCCAACTCCACCATTGCAGGAACGTCCGCCCGCGTGAGATGCCGCAACATGGCCGGCCCTGCTGGCGGCGTAGTCAGCGGAGGTGTGTCTCCGGACCAAATCATCTGGCTCATCAGGCCTTCGCGAATGAGTGACCAGCCGGGCCGGTCTAACGGCGGCTCTGCGAGAAACTGGGCCGAAAAGCCGCCCGGACCAGTACCAGTCAGGGCTCGCAGGGATTCATACGCCTTCGGAGTCTGCTCGGCCAGGCCGCTCAACGGGCCAATCTCCGCGGGATAGCGTCTCGCCAATCCGTCTTCCAGCGCCAGCGCGCGGTGCTCCGTCGTCAGCGCATTCCAGATCGGATTGTCGAGGAGTTGAAGGTTGTGCGCCGACGGGCGCGACACCGCGGCGGCCTTCCGGATCTCTTCCAGTTCGGGCATATTCATGTGATGAAACTCAACCGCGCGGTGGTGCTGATTTTGCGGTGCTGAATTTGTGCTTCTAATTCTCGAAGAGCCAGTCGAGGTTCGGCGGCCCGCCGTTCGTCCCCTTCGCACTGAAGTTGACGTGCGGGCTCACGTTGGCGTCCTCGGGGATGAATCCGACGACGACATAAGTGCCCTTGCCCAGGTCGAGGTCGTTCCGCCCCGCCGGCAGCGGCTTCGTCCAGACCGACACCGGCAGGCCCTTCTCCGTCGTCAGCGCATCGGGCAGCAGAATGTTCCACTGCTCGGTCGCGGGCGAGACGTTGATTGCCTTGCTGGAGGAAGACTTAAAGAAGCCTACCAGGATTTGCGCCGGCTTCTCCAGTGTGAACTCAAGCGGCTTCTCCTGCTGCGCGGACACCCGGATCCCCGTCATCCCATCCAGTTCCGGCGCAACACTTGCAATTGGCGTTGCCGCGTCCGTATACAGCTTTTCGCCAGGGCGCACGGTGAACGCCTCGCCCGCGCCCGGCGCAAGCGTAAATGCGACCTGCGGAAGCGGCGCGGGAACTGTCTCGACGCTCGCAGGTTGCGCCGAGCCGAGCGTTGCGATTCTCTTCTGAAACGTCGCCAGCTCGGCCCGATAGACCGGCAGCAGGTCGCGCCAATGGTTCGTGGTGGACCCTCCGCGCACTGGTATCTGACGCTGCGAGGTTTGCATGCCGGCAGCATTGCGATAGGCAGTCTCGGTGAGCTGCGCGAGGCGGGCAAAGTCGCCAACGCTGGCTGCCAGCAGCGGTTCAGCCTTCGCCAGGTCGGCCGGGTCATGGTCGTAGCCGAACTGCATCACCAGCGCCGCGGCCTGCGTCTTGTGGTTGTAGTACGCCATCAACGCGGCGATCGCGCGCATGTCGTTGACGATGCGGTCGTACTCCGGCCGCGCAGCAGCGCTAATGCCGGGCGCGGCAGCTTCGGCTTCAGCGACCGCACTGGCGGAACTCGCCGCAACCTCCGCAGCGACACCCAGCGGAGTCTCGCCGTGATGAGGTTTGTGGTTCACCTGGTTGGCCACGTACTCATCCAGGCGCTCACCATCCGGCGCGTCGCCGGTCCACAGCGTCTGCGCGGGATTGAAGCGTGCCGCGTCGATCAGTTGCGGCATGGTCATGCCCAGCGACAGCACCTCGCGGTTGCCCTCGGTGATGCCGACCCGTGGCAGCAGCTTTGGCGCGCAACCGCCGGATAGTTCATACGCTGCAAGCAGATGTTCCCCAGCCTCCGCTGTGCCGAAATGCCGAGCAAACTGCGCCACCCAGTACGCGTGCTCCTGCGCCGCATCGCGCTCTGGGTTCCACGCATAGCGCGCCCACGCCTGGTACCATATCCAGTCGCGATCGGTCTGCATCAGCCGCGGCGTGGTGTTGTCCGCCGTGTACGGCCAGTCCCAGTATCGCAGAGGATAAAGGTGCAGCCCCGCAATGCCAAGGCGCACAAAGCTCGCCTCCGTCTCTCGGATGAAGTCCGGATCGCCCCAGCGAAACGGCTCCAGGTTCGACAGCAGGTGCACATTCGCAATCTCGACATTCGACGCCGCAACCAGCTTCTCAAACTCGTCCTTCACCGGTCCGCGCACGTCGGTCCACGTCAGCGACTCGCCGTTCCACTTGAACATGGTGTCGATATTTGCGTACAGCGGCCTCGCGGCGGCCATCACATCGTAGATATCGGTGGCGTGGGCGCGCACGACGATGGGCGGCTCGGCCACGGGATGACCCAGCGCCTTGGCCTCTTCAGCCAGGCCGTCCTTTACGCCCGGGATAATCGTTTTGGTCAGCCACTCCGGACCGTAGTGCGGGCCCATCGCTTCGCCCAGCGTCATGAAGATGCCAACATTGGGATACTCGCGGATGAACTCCGAGATGCAATAGCGGGTGTACTCGCTGGCCAGCGGCGTGGGCGCCGACAGATGCATCGGCACACCGTGCGCTTTCGCGAACGCATGCGACAGGTGAATATTGTAGAAGCCCTGCAGCACCCAGATGCCGCGCTTATCAGCTTCGGCGGTGAGCCAGCGGAACATCGCAATGTTCCGTTCGAGTTGCGCCGTGGGCAACTCCTGAGCCTCAGGATACTTCGGCAGCTTCAACAATGAGGTGAACGGATGCCCGTTCCACAGATAGAGCGTGTTGTAGCGCTCCGCCACCAGTTGATCGAGATACTTTGTCCATTCAGCCTTGTCGTAAAACCAGGGGAACTCCTCCGGCGTGTAGCGATAGTCATACTCGGCGCCCTCGTAGGTGATCTCCCGCTTCTGCATGCCAATGGCAGTGCCGCGCAACTTCAGTCGTGGGTGGTCTTCGAAGTCGAGCGTGGCAGGCAGTGCATGCGCCGCGCGAATGCGATCTGCCAGCTCCAGCGCGCCATACAGCACGCCCGACGAATCCGATCCGGCGACGATGATGGTGGCTGGATGCGTTCCGGGCAGCCGCCGCAGCAGAAATGCTTCCTTCGCGTCCGTCCCAAAAGCGGGAATCAGCTTGTCATACGGCTTCAGTAGCGGATCGAGCCGGGTCGCAAGCAGAATCTGCTCCTCTCCTGGCAGGCCCGCGACCGCCTGCTGCAGCCGCTGCGCGGCGAATAGTTCGCGCGGAGTTGGCTGCGCGGAGACACGAATGTGCGGGGCTGCCAGAGCGCCTGTCGATGCGACGGAAAAGAGTAGGACGGCGGTGTGGAGTCTCATCGGAATCAGCCCGGCTCATTGGCTGGGACCTGCGGCCCACCGGCAGGCGCGGGCTTGCCCTTGGCATCCGAGGTCTCTTGGAAGAGGATCGCCTGATACGGCTTGCCCGGCAGCGCCAGCCGCGACGTTCCGGTAAACGATCCCGGCACCGGAGTTGCCGTCATCGCAAACGGATCGATGAGCGTTGCCGAAAAATTTGCTGTTGTTGGCAGCGGAAAATCGTAGCGCGCTGGCCGATGGTAGTCGAGGTAGTAGAGATACAACTCGCCGGGTGCGCCGGCTGAGAGATAATACGCGCCCTCGTACTCGTTCAGTCCCGCCTTGGTGATGCGCTCGATCAGTGCGCGCAGAAAAGCGATGCGCTGGCCGGACTCACCCCGCAGGCGGCCGGCGTCGGACCAGCTTGACTCGCCGGTGTCCGAGTTGAAGACCTCACCGTGGGTTGCGTAAACGCCGCGCACCGCCGCCAGCCAGAAGCGATGCGTCATCTCCTCGGCCGATAGATTGCCCCAGCGGCGGTCGATGTCGCCCTCATACTGAATTTCGTCATAGACGATCGGTTTGTTCCACGCTGCGCGCCGCTCCGCGGACTTCTCAAAGTCGTAACTCTGCAGGCTGGCGTGCGTGCACCACGGCTTCGAATGGTCGTAGATCACGCGGCTGTGATGAATTGATCTCAGATGCGAGTATGGATCCTCCGCTTGCGTGATGCGGAAGAAGCGGTCCCAATCGGACATAGTCTTCGCTCGGACGAGATCGTATTCATTTGCGATGGACCACCAGACATTGCGGAATGCCGAAAGCCGCGCGATCGCATAGCGCAGGTAGAAGTCGTCGGCCTCGGCACCCATGGCTTTGTAGCCCCACGCGTCGTAGGGATGGAACAGGATCAGGTCGGCCTGGATGTTGGTGTTCTGCAGTTCCAGCAGGCGCCGTTCGAGCTGTTGAAAGTACGCCGGATTGAAGCGCGTGAGATCGGGAGCGCCGCCGCGGCCGTTCGCATCGGCGGTGGGGTTGGGGAACGGAAGCAGCGTGGGGCCGTTGCCCAGGGGCTTGGGCAGCACGCAGACCCGGCTCTTGTTGAAGCGCGCCTCCTGCATGCCGCGCAAGGACGCCTTCGCACTGTCGTCGGCCGCGAACAGATACGCGTAGGTCGTCGTGCCGAAGGGGAAGTAGGGAGTTCCATCGGCGTGTTGGAAGTGAAACTGATGCGCCGTTCCGACGGGTCCGTGATTGCCGGCGGTCGTCGGCGGAGTGCACTCAAACTCGCCCGCATGGCCTGCCAGCTCGTGCGCGGAACTCTGCGTTTCGAAGGTCCAGCGGCCGGGCGCATCCGGCATGAAGCGCACGCGGTAGGTGCCGTCGCCATCGTAAAAACCGGTGACCTGCACGCTGCGATGCTCCAGGGTGAAGCGTGCCGTAAACGTAACCTCTTTGTATGGGTTGCCGCTGGAAGGACCAGGAAGCGATATCTCGAAGATGCCCCACTGCTCGGCTTTGGCCGGTGCAACCGGTCCGGGCGCGACCCCGGCAGCGAGCGCAGCCTTGCCAGACGCAGCCGCGGAGAGCAGCGCCGGCTGCAGACTGGCCGCCACGGTCGCCGCGCCAAAGCGAATGAGATCTCTACGCTGCATGGAGTCCTTCCCGGTATCGATTCGCAACTCACTGGGCGTCGGCCACGTTTCAGATCGACGCGGCCGGAGGAATCGGATCGAAGAGCCTCCGTTCTACCCAACCAAAGCTGTGTGTGTCAACGTCATTATGGAAGTTAAGGGCAGAACCTGAAACAGCTCCACCTTACTGCTGTTATAGTCGTTCCGAAACGGCACGAGGGAAACATGACGACGGAACCAATGAAGGCGCCCCCGACCGGCGCGAAAAAGGCGGTTCGGCGGCGCATTCCAAAGTGGGCGCTCCAGTCCGATGCTTCGTCGAACGGCCAGCAGTACTACCTTCGCACCATCGGCCGCGCGCTCGAAGTTCTCGATTGCTTTGACGGCCAAGTGCCCCTCTCGTTGAAGGAGATCGGCACCCGGGTAGATCTTCCTGAAACTACGTTGTTCCGCGTGCTGCTGACGCTGGAGAAGCACAAGTATTTGCAGCAACATCGCGACGGCACGTACCAACTCGCTCCCAAGTTGATCTTCGGCTGGCTGGTGCAGGCCGCCGACCAGGTGCGCACCATCGCTCGACCTGAGATGGAACGCCTTTCCAGCACATTCGACGAAACTGTGAGCCTCTCCTATCTTTACGACGACCGCATTCATGTTCTGGACTGCATCGAGACCTTTCACGAGATCCGGATGACCAACAAGATAGGCCGCGTGCTGCCGCCGCATTGCAGCGCCATGGGCAAGGTGATTACCGCCTTTCAGGAGCGGGCGCTGGCCGATCGCATCCTGGAGGTGTATGGACTATATGCGCGGACCGAATTCACCATCGTCGATCGCCATAAGCTCTTCAAGGATTTTGAAGAGATACGCCGGACCGGAATTTCGTCGGATCGGGAAGAGTCGATTCGCGGCGGCATTTGTTTCGGCGCCGCACTGCGATCCGAGAGCAGGCCGGTCGTCGCCGCCATCAGCATATCCACACCGACCACGCGTATGACCAGCGAACTCGAGCAGGACATCAAGGCAGCGATCCTGGTCGCTGCGGAGCGTATCGCCAATCTACTGAATGAAGCCGGCTCCGTAGGCGCTTCAAAATAGACCACTCCCATTGCAGAGCTTTCGCAAGCTGCCAACAGCTCGGCTCGCGCTCTCTCATTTCCCTCTTAACCGGGCGGAGGCCTGAGTTTCACCGCCGAAAACAGCGGCTAGCGAAAGTTATTTGTAATCACCCGCCGAGACATTCCGGCTAGGTAAAGTGGAGCGTGACGGCCTCGCCGGCCTTCATCGTGAGAGTGATCTCCTGTGCGGCTTCGGTGTTGGCGCGGTTGCGAGTTCCCGGCGCACCAGGGGCGATGGTCTGGCCGCGCGGAGCAGCGATGCGATGGACAGCATCGGTTGCAGCGCGCAGCGTGGCTTTGGTCGCGCGTCCATTCTTCCACTCCAGATCGATCTCCAGGCCGCCGCGCGCGCGCAGACCGCGAAAGCTCCCTTCGGGCCACGCCTTGGGCAAGGCCGGCAGCAATCGAACCACTCCCGCGTGCGACTGCAGCAGCATCTCAATCAGGCTGGTGGGCCCGCCAAGATTGCCGTCGATCTGGTACGGCGAGTTCGCCTTGAGCCCGCACACATCGAAGAGATTGTGTCGCGTCGACTGGCGGATTAACTGCAGCACGTTTGCGTACGCAGCTTCGCCATCCTCCAGCCGCGCCATGCAGTTGATGATCCAGGAGCGCGACCACCCAGTGCTTCCCCCGCCCGCGGCCAGCCGCTGGTCCAGCGTCTCGCGCGCCGCCCTGGCCAGCTCCGGAGTTCCGCGCAGCGTAATTTGATCGTCCGGAAATAGCCCGAAGAGATGCGAGATGTGCCGGTGGCCTGGCTCCTCATCCACATAATCCTCCGGCCACTCCTGCAGCCGGCCATCGTGGGTGATGCGGAATGCCGGAAGCCTCTTGATTGCCGCCTTCGCCCGCGAAATCAGCTCCACATCCTCGGGCGAGTTGCCGAGCAGCTCCGACGCCCTGATCAGCCGCGTCAGCACCGCTCTGGTGATCGAGAGGTCCATCGTCGGCCCCATGCACAGGTTGAACGATCTTCCGTCCGACAGCTTGTACTTGTTCTCCGGCGAGCACGAGGGCCCGGTCACAAGCTGGCCTGCGTACGGAGTTCCCGGCGGCGCCACCGTCAGATAGTCAAGCAGAAAGAGCGCATTCTCGCGCAGCAGCGGATAGGCCCGCGTGCGCAGAAATCCAATGTCGCCGCCGTAGTCGTAGTGGTCCCACGGATGCTGCGAGAGCCAGGCCGCCCCCATGGGCCAAATCCCTCCGCCCAGCCCGTCGATCGGCGCCGAATCGCCCCAGATGTCCGAGTTGTGATGGACCACCATTCCGCGCGCGTTGTAGTACTTCTTCGCGGTCACCCTACCCGGCCCGCGGGTCGCGTCCTCCAGATCGAACAGCGGCAGGTGGCAATCGGCAAGGTTCGCCCGCTCGGCCAGCCAGTAGTTCATCTCCGTATTGATGTTCACCGTGTACTTGCTTCCCCATGGCGGGTCAACCGACTCGTTCCATATCCCCTGCAGGTTCGCGGCCAGCGCCCCGGGCCTGCTGCTGGAGATCAGCAGGTAGCGGCCGAACTGGAAGTAGATCGGGAGCAGCGCGACATCCTCGCCGCCATCCTTGATACGCTGCACGCGCTGGTCGGTGGAAACCGCGGCGTTCGCATCGTCGCCCAGCCAGATTTCCGCCCTGCGGAAGAAGCGCTGATGATCGGCGATGTGACGGGCCTTGAGTTCTTCGTAGGAGCGCGAGGCCGCAGCTTTCAGGTTGCGATCAACGGCGGCTTGCATAGCCTTGGAATCGCCCTCGTTGAAGCGGCTAGGCGAGGCGGAGGCCGCGGGATAACGATAGCTAGTCGCGCAATCGATCAGCAGGGTAACGGCGCGGGCAGATTTCACGTGTATCGGTGCAGGCGGAAGGTCGGCAACCAGGGTATCGAAGGCGCCGCCTTCGAGGAGTGTCAGCATCTCGGCATGGAAGCGGATGCCAGTCTGATTCTCCTTGATGGGGAGACCGGGGTTATCGTTGACCGGGAGGGCCTGGCCGGTGAGCAGGACACGATCATTTGGAAGCAGCTCGCAATGAAAGTTGGCGGGACGGTCGAGGTTCGCTGCAAAACTGAGCCTCCCCGGCCCCTGCGCCGTCAGGCGCACCACGATCACCTGGTCCGGCGCCGAACTGAAGACCTCGCGGGTGTAGCGAGTACCTTGGTGCGTGAAGCTCGTTGTCACGATGGCAGTGTCAAGGTTGAGTTCGAGGTGATAGTCTTCGACCTTCGCTCCAACGATAAGCCCCATTGGCGCGAAGTCCAGCCGCAGGTCGCCCAGCGTCTGGTAGCACGGCATCCGCCGGGGGATGGATAGCATGTCCGACGTTGCCATCGCCTCGGCCTCTGCAATCTTGCCGGCGAACAGAAGCTCGCGAATCTTCGACACCGCCTCGCCGGCGCGCGGGTTGTTGCGGTCGCGCAGTTCGCCGTCCCAGATCGATTCTTCGTTCAATTGCACGCGGTCGAGCGCAGGATCACCGAAGACCATTGCGCCAAGGCGCCCATTGCCCACAGGCAACGCATCCGGCCACGTCACCGCAGGCTGCGCGAAGTGCAGCACGTAGCGCGCGGATTCTGCCTTTTCAGTTCCCGGCGCGCTCGCCCACCCGCGCCGTTTCGCCGCCATCGCTGCCAGCGCTGCGGTCCCGGCCAGAAAGCGTCTCCGGCTCACGCGGCTCATCGAAATCGTCATCCTGCACTGCCTTTCACTCGCCTTAAGTTGAATGTTCCAAACGGGTCACTAGCTTATATCTCATAGATCATCGCAGTGTGACCGGCAACGATGACTCTGCGCGAGCGTGCACTCCGCACGGCGTTGAACGCAGTCCCCTCCTTGCTCGCAAGACTCGGCCCACTTAGTCTCATCGCATTCGTGCCGACGGGCGAAGGCAGCTCCACACTCACCGGCGCATCGTCCTTGTTGATGATCGCAACCCGCTGTCTCCCATTGTGCTCCAGCGCATACGCCGTCACATGCGGCCCCGCGCCGGTCAACGTCGCAGCCAGAAACACCGCTCCGGCAAGACTTTGCCCAAACTGAATTCCGAAATACTCCGGCCTTTCCGTGAAGCCCGTCGAAGGCGCGCCGGCAATCGGAGTGTAGAAGCCGTTGCCACCGCCGTGCAGGTTCACTCCGCACCAACCCAGTGCAGCAAACCGCAGCATCGTGTCCGCGCACCACAGCGCTGACGCGAGTGTGTCGGAGACGCCCGGCTGCCCGCCGTTCCAACACGAATTCCCTTCACTCATCCGGAATGGCAGCACCGCCGTCTTCATCGCCTCCGCAACCACCGGAAACCCCGCCGCATGCATCGTCGCCAGCTTCGGGTTCGGCTCCACCAACTGTTCCAGCGTCGCGTCAGGATTCCCCGCAGGCCCCATCGCGTAGTAGTGCCCGGTCAGCAAAATCACGTCCTTATACTTCGGCGTTTCTTCTGCAAACGCCGTCAGGAACGCCAGCTTATTCGAGATGTCCGGTCCTGCGAACTTCGCCTCCGGGGTCTTCGCGGCAATCGCGTCATGAAAACTGACCCACTCCGCGATGAAGTCCGCCGGTCCATAACTCGCCGGCCGGTAGCGGCTGCGGAACGAGTCGGGCTCGTTGCCGATCTGCAACGCCAGCAGCCGCGGTCCGAGAATGCGATACGCGGCAGCAGCCTCTGCCGCCGCATTCTCCTTGGTTCCCTGCCCCAGGTTCAGTCCATACAGACAGCTCCATCCCACAGCATCCAAAAACCCACGCAGATTCCTGAGTGCGAGTGCCGTCGTCACCGTCCCATACTTCACCGTCTTGCTTGTGTCCGGCCCAAACACCTCGAATGGCGGTGGCCCGGCCGGGTCCGCGTCGAAGTACGTCGTGAACTCGCTCGACCCTCCGCCCAGCCGCAGATTCCCACTGGGCGAAAGGCCGCGAAACAGCTCGATCAGTTGCCTGTTCGCGCTGGAGAAAAACGCCGGATTCGCCAACTGGGCCGACTCATATGACAGCCCCGCAAAATCCCGCGGAATCGTCGGCCCCGCCTTACTCGCGTCGATCTCCAGCCTCGCCTTCGCCGCACCCTGCCCTTTCGCCCCTTCCTGCGACCAGCCCGCAAGCGAAGTTGACACTCCCGCAGCCGCCAGCCGCGCAAGAAAATGCCTGCGGTTCATTGCGCAGCCCCCGCCGTGAGCGTGAAGTCGAACGTTACCGGATGCGAGAGTTCTCCGGCAGCGACGATCGCCCGTTGCCCATTCGCGGAGATAGTGATCGCGCTTGTCGGCAGCGCCTTGCCATCCACCTTCGCCTCCGCCAGCTTCGCGCCGCGCAGCATCGGCACATGCACAAACGTCTCCACGGCCCGCGTCCCCGGGTTGAACTCGAGATGCAGCGTCGTTGGAGACGCGCGCGTCAGTTTCAACGAAACGACCGTTCCCAGCGTTGTCGGCGTCCGCTCCACACTGGCCGTGTCGCCCACCTTCGCAATCCACTCCGCCGGCAGCCCTGCCAGCAGATGCAGCGTCGTTTTGCTCCCGACTGCTGCTGGCGCCTCGGCCCGTTCCTGCACCAGCATGTCCCTCAGCAGGTCCACGGCGTTCGCGTTACCCCACGCCTCCGGCATATCGCCCGTTCCCTGCCCGTTCTGGCGGTTGCTGTGTGGCGTGTCGCACGCGCGCTCTTTGGTGTTGTCAGTCAGAATCTCTTCCTTGAACACATTGGTCGTGTAGGAGTGGTTCAGCGCCGCCACCAGCATCGCCGCATTCTTTTGGACGTCGTCGCGCAGCAGGTACGTCTCGCTCATGTTCATCGACTCGCCCGGCCAGATTCCTGCCGGCCCGGCCCACGCCACGTTGGTCGGGACTCCCTGCGATTCTTCGCCCTCCATGCGGGTAAGTAGCCCGCTGACCAGCGGATCGTTCGGGCTGTAGAGCCCGGTCGGCCAGATTGCCAGAAATGTCTGCGAGTACGCTGCTTCCGGTCGGGTCGGCTGCGCCGGCAGATACGGCACCGCCGTCTTCTCCAGCTTCACCGACCGCTCCACCGACTCGCGAATCGCCGCCGTATACTCCCCGTACTCCTTATCCAGCCATGCCGCATCCTCCGTCTTGCCCAGTACGCGCGCAGCCTCGGCGCTTACCCGCACGCCATACGCGGCCAGAAAATTGTGCGAGTAGGAATGTCCCTCCGGCAGCCCCGAATCGCCGTACGACCACGGCAGCAGGCCATACCAGTAGGTCTTCTCGCCCGGCTTCAACTCCGGCACAATCTCCGCCCTGCACTTCGACCCGGTCAACATCCGTCGAATTGGCCGCGCGCCCACAGGCACACCCGCAACATCCTCGTATGTCGTCTCTTCGCGATGGTCGCGCACCCACTCGGACGAGCGCAGCAGAAACGGATACGCCCGCGCGAGCCAGGCCTTGTCCCGCGTGTAAAGGTAGTAGTCCCACACGGCGCCCGCGTTGCCGCCGATGTTGTCCCACGCCGGCCAGCCGCTCACTGGTGGGCCATCCCATTCGCCGTCGTCGTTCATGGTATGGAACGCGTGCTCGACCGACTCCCGTGCGGGAGCGAGATACCCCGCCACCTCCATAGCCCGCGCCTGGAAGTACTCGCCGCGGCCCCAGTACTGCCGGTACACGTCCGGCCCATCCAGCGTCCACAGGTCGCCCTTGGCGTCGTACTCCGTCAGGATCAGAACATACGCAATCGACGCATCGAAGAAATCGTTCAGCACCTGCTCGGGATAATGGATCCGCGCGCCCCGGGCCCAGATCGCATCCCACTGCGCCGCAGCCTTCGCGAGCAACGCGTCGCCGCTCAGGGAGGATAGCTCAGAATTCCGCGCAGCGGACCACTCATACGGCAGCTTCAGCCAGATGGTCCTCGACTCCTTCGGCGCCAGGGTCGCGCGAAGCGCCAGCGTGAGCCCTCCGTCTTCGCGCATCACCTTCGCCCCGCCCGCATCGGAAACGAGCGCAACATCCTCACCGGCGCCCGTCTGCAAGACGTCATTCACCACGTGTCCAGGCAGGTTGCGCTCGCGGCCGCTGAGTTTAACCAGAAACTCTTCGGGGGCCGCGCCGTCATTCGTAAATACCAGGCGCACGACATCCAACCCTTTCGCGCCTGAGTGCGCAGTTGGCAGCGTTCCCGGAACTGCTTCCGGATCTACCGGGAATGCGAGTTCCTCGAGCTTCATGCCTGCGTCGCCCGAAAGCGCCGATACGATGAATGGATACCGCCCTTTGTACAAGGTTTGCGAGGCTGTTCTTAGCGGGGACTCGCTTCCGGTAGCTACCGTAAATGGCTCAATCGCCAGCATCCCGTCCATCTGCGCCGAAAAGCCGATCGGCGAATCTACAGGCTTGCGCTTCAGCGACCACTGCGACCAGCGCAGCCAGCCGTTCTTTTCCACCGTGGTCTTATGCGACCCCATCGGCAGCCCGATCAGGCTCTGCGCATCGGTATTGCTGTAGCGATGGTCAATGCCCAGGTCAGTTCCGGGATTGGCCTGCGGCCGCGCCGGTTGCGTGGCCAGAAGTAGCGAAACGGCGCCGAGGATCATAATGTTACGAATCAACGCAGACTCTCTTTCCTGTTGGGTCGGCTGGAAGGAACCGGGATGCACAAATCTCAAATTGCAGGTGAAGTCTATACGCAACCTCGAATGCAGTACAGTAGCGTGCGCCCTCTTTGCTGTGCCAGCACGCTGTAACTCGATTGTGATAGAACTTCGACGACGCTGATCGAGCCGGCAATGCTGCCATTCGGGGCGGATCGGTGAAATACTTGGAAGGGTTCAAAACTATTTGACACGTCCCATGCGGGACGACGATTTGGAGAGTTTCGATGGAAAAGGCAAGTTGCGACATAGGTTTGATCGGTTTGGCCGTGATGGGACAGAATTTGGTCCTGAACATGAACGACCATGGATTCAAAGTAGCGGTGTTCAATCGTACGGTCTCGAAGGTGGACGACTTCACCAACAACGAGGCCAAGGGCACGGAAGTTGTCGGCGCCCACTCAATGGAAGAGTTCTGCGGCCTGCTGAAGAGTCCGCGGCGGGTCATGATCATGGTGAAGGCCGGCGATGTGGTCGACCAGACCATCGACCACGTGCTCCCTTACCTGGAAAAGGGCGACATCATCATCGATGGCGGCAACTCGCTGTTCACTGACTCCAACCGGCGCACCAAGGACCTGGCCGCGAAGGGGATTCTCTTCATCGGGACCGGCGTTTCGGGCGGCGAGGAAGGCGCGCGCTTTGGCCCATCGATTATGCCCGGCGGAAATCCTGAAGCATGGCCGCATGTGAAAGCGATCTTCCAGTCGATCGCCGCGAAGGTTGAGGACGGAACTCCGTGCTGCGACTGGGTTGGCGAAGACGGCGCCGGCCACTACGTCAAGATGGTCCATAACGGCATCGAGTACGGCGACATCCAGCTCATCTGCGAAGCATACCAACAGCTCAAAGATGCGCTCGGCCTGAGCGCCGACGAGCTTCACGAGGTCTTCACCGAATGGAACAAGGGCGAACTGGACAGCTATCTCATCGAGATCTCGGCGACCATCTTCGGCAAGAAGGACGACGATGGCCAGCCGATGGTGGACAAGATCCTCGACACGGCCGGGCAAAAGGGCACGGGCAAGTGGACGGCGATCTCGGCGCTCGACCTTGGCATGCCGCTGACGCTGATTGGCGAGAGCGTGTTTGCGCGCTGCCTGTCGGCGCTCAAGGATGAGCGTGTGGCAACGTCGAAGGTGCTGAATGGGCCGCCTAAGACCAAGACCGTTGCGGAGAAGAAGGAGTTCATCGAGGATGTGCGGCGGGCGCTCTACTGCTCCAAGATGGTGAGTTATGCGCAGGGCTACATGCTGCTGCGCGCGGCCGAGAAAGACCAGGGCTGGCACCTGAACATGGGCGGCATCGCGCTGATGTGGCGCGGCGGCTGCATCATTCGCAGCGTTTTCCTGGGCAACATCAAGGCGGCGTTCGACAAGAATGCGGACCTCGCCAACCTGCTGCTGGACGACTTCTTCTCGAGCGCGCTCAACAAGTATCAGGCGAGCTGGCGGAAGGCGATCGTGCATGCAATCGAGATTGGCGTTCCAACTCCGGCGTTCTCCACGGCGCTTGCGTTCTACGACGGATATAGAACCGCCCGCTTGCCGGCGAACCTGCTGCAGGCTCAGCGCGACTTCTTCGGCGCGCACACCTATGAGCGAGTGGACAAACCGCGCGGCGAGTATTTCCACACCAACTGGACCGGTCGCGGCGGACGCGTTTCTTCCTCGACGTACAACGCATAGCCTCCCAGGACGACCAAAAAACGGAAGAGCCAGCGCAAAGCTGGCTCTTTCACTCTTTGGGCGCGTCGATCTCAGCTTGAAACTCGCAAGCCTGGAACGGCTGGCGGCTTACTCCTGGATTCTCTGCCAGGCATCCCACGTGTAGATCGCGATGATGACCACGGTCATCAGGGCCGACAGGGAGCCGAGAGCGCGAATATAGGGCGTCATCTTGGAGATCTTGCGGACGATCGCGGACTGCTGCTCTTTTTCGGTGACGTTGATTTCGTCCAGGAAGAGCTGATTCTCCTCGTACCGGGTGAGGGTCGCATTATAGGCAAGCAACGCGAGGAACAAACCCGTAAAGACGGCCCAAACGACGATCAAGACTGGTAGTGCGTTCATCATGGAGGCCTCCCCTAATGGGCCACGGAGTAATTGATCGCTTCCGCTGAGAAGCTGAATCGCCTGGGCGGAGGGTAACCACGCCGCCAGTCAAGATGATACGCCCCAGCGTTGGCGGCATTCCAGCAATTTCTGTGACCATGGACACAAGTATTGCGAGGGAGGTGACCACTTCAACGAGTGAAGGTGACCCGCAGCACCCACGCAGCCAGGCCGAGAAACAGCAGCACCGCGGCCAGCATCAGGGCGATATAGCGACCGGCGCGCGCTTCAGCTTCGGGCGAGGGCTGGGTGATGCCAAAGGTGTTGACGAAGGCATCGACAAGGAGGCGTAGCGGATTCACATAGTTTCAGATGATGCAGCGCTGGGCCTGGATGCGGGATTTGACCATTCTGGCGGCGACTGGCTGCATCCAGCCAGGGCCGCGGCCCATCTAACAGATGCGTACGAGTTTGCTTGCCGCGACCGAATTGGTCGCATATACTGGAGAGGCAGGAGTTCAAAGGAGATCGATTATGGCCACCGCAGCAGTTACCGCCACCCCTGAAGTTGTTACCGAGGCGCCGAAGTCGCAGCCGGTCAACCTTACGCCGGCGGCAATCGCCAAGGTAAAAGAGATTATGGCGACGCAGGACCCGGTCCCGGCAGGGCTGCGGATCGGCGTGGTTGGCGGCGGATGCTCGGGGTTCCAGTATTCGATGTCGTTCGAGAACCAGGCCGGGATGATGGACAAGGTGTACAAGTTCGACGACCTGAAGGTGTTTCTGGACGCGACCTCGGCAATGTATCTGAAAGACTGCACGGTGGACTACGTGGAGACGTTGGAGGCAGCAGGGTTCAAGTTTGAGAACGCTGCCGTGAAGAGCACCTGCGGTTGCGGATCGAGCTTCAGCGTGTAGATTTGATTGGGCTTCGGGAGTCAGAGGCACCCCTGTCGGGGTGCCTCTTCTGCGTTGTAGGACTGGCGATCTCAGGGTCCGTTGGTCTATAAGGGTCTGCCTGCCTTTGTCCCGGAGGATCGACCTGTGCGACTCATTTCTCACCGATTGGCGTACGCCCTGACTGCATTTTCCCTTGCTCTTTGCGTGGCCGTTGTGGGAAACGCCCAGCAGCGAAGGTCCGAGCCGGTCACCTTGGCGGAAGACGCATCCGCCTACACGCTCTCGAATGGGATCGTCACCGCACGCGTGGACAAGAAGTCGGGCGATCTTGTCTCCATGAAATATAAGGACCTGGAAGTGCTGGGCACGGTCGCCGGTCCGGACGGCCTCCCCGACGTCAAATTCGACAAGCCGGGCGCCAATTCGCGCGGCTTTGGCCCCTTCACCGACCACCAGTACGGCTTCTGGTCGCACGACACCGACAGTTCGACTCCCACCCTCAATAAGGTGACCATCGATCCGAAGGCGAATGGCGGCGCCATGGCGGAGGTATCGATGAAAGGCGTCTCCGGCGGCAAGCCGATGGGCGCCGGGCCGGGCGGCAGCTTTGTCTCCGACATCGAAATTCGCTACGCCCTCGGGCGCGGCGACTCCGGCATCTACACCTACTCCATCTTCGAGCATCAGCCTGACTACCCCGCCAGCGTTCTCGGCGAAGCCCGCTTCTGCAGCAAGCTCGCCGACTTCTTCGACTGGATGAGCATCGGCCCCAAATGGAACAAGCCGTACCCGAAGGCTGTGGCCGGCGCCGCTCACGAGGATAAGTACGATTTCACCGCCGACCAGTTCGACAACCCAGCGTTCGGCTGGTCGAGCACGACGAAGCATGTCGGCATCTGGATCCTCAACCCCAGCGTCGAGTACCTCAGCGGCGGCCCGACCAAGGTGGAGTTCCTCGGCCACCGCGATACCAATAACATCCAGGCGCCTACGGTGCTGAACTACTGGCGCAGCAGCCACTATGGTGGCGCCGTCGCCGATGTGGATAAGGGCGAGCACTGGACCAAGGTGATCGGCCCCTTCATGATCTATGCCAATGTGGGCGACACTCCGCAGGCGATGTATGACGACGCCGTCGGCCACGCCCACGCCGAGAGCCAGAAGTGGCCGTACAACTGGGTCAACGGAGTCGACTATCCCCACAGCAACCAGCGCGCCACAGTCACCGGCCACCTCGTTCTCAAGGACCCGCAAGCCAGGGACGCGAAGATGACCAACATCAGGGTTGGTCTCACTGCTCCGGCATACACGGTCCAGGAAATGGGGCGAGCCGGGGTGCTTGGTCCAGTGCAGCAGATCGACTGGCAGAGGGACGCCAAGCACTACGAGTTCTGGGCCCGCGCCGATGCCAACGGCAACTTCAAGCTGACCGGCGTGCGCCCGGGGACGTACACGCTGCACGCCTTTGCCGACGGAGTGCTGGGTGAGCTTGCCAGGACCGACGTGACCGTCCCGGGCGGCAAGCCGCTGAATATGGGCACCGTGGAATGGGTGCCCACGCGCTACGGCCGCCAGGTGTGGGAGATCGGATACCCGAACCGCACCGGCGAGGAGTTCGCGGGTGGCGATGACTACGCGCACGACGGCGAATATCTGGTCTACGCAAAGAGGTTCCCGAACGATGTGAACTACGTCATCGGCAAGAGCGATTACAAGCAGGACTGGTTCTTCGAGCAGGTCCCGCACACCGACAACCCGAATGACCAGCCAGCCACGATGAACACCGGCAACCGGACGGGCCGCGCGACTCCCTGGACGATTTCGTTCGACCTGGGGAAGGCGCCCAGCGGCGGCAAAGGGCATCTTCGGATCGCAATTGCAGGTAACGGCGCCAGGGACCTGGACGTAGCGCTCAACGACCAGCCGATCGGCGTTGTGGACCACCTGTTTGTCGACGGCTCACTGGGCCGTAACGGAATCCACGGCGTCTGGAGCGAACACGATGTCGCCTTCGACGAGTCGCTGTTGAAGGCGGGGACCAACGTGATCAAGTTGACCGTCCCTGCCGGCTCCATCATCGCCGGCGTGATCTACGACTACCTGCGTTTGGAGGTGGAGTGACGGGGTACCCCCTCCCCCCTCCCCCCCCGGGTATTCTTGCGGGTAACACGGGTGGAATGTGTGAGTTAGCGTCTGATGGCTGCTGCACCAATATGATTCCATAGGGGTTGTGTGCAAGATAGCCGGAATCAATGAGTTACGAGCGATCGGTTGTAGGGCCGGTGGGAGCGGGATTGTGGTGGGCAGCGTTGGATTTACACAATTCCCCATGCTTTAAGGATAGCAGTTTGACCATAACTCATCTGCTATCTATCTTCTCTTTGTTTTGTTGGAGTTAGGTCGTTTTGGGGCTTGACAGTGTTTTGGGGCGGCTGGAAGAATCAGAACAAAGGCGGGCGGTGCGGGCGGTTTACCATCCCACCCATGCAGAGCTTGGATGGGGCACCCGGATTTTCGGCGCGGCCGGTAGAGACCAACCCCACGATAAACGCTCGCGGTGCTCGCGTTGATCATGGGACACCCGATTTGAGGCGGCCGATGCGGCCGTGAGGGCCGACGACGAAGGGGAGGGAGAGAGCGTTCCAATGCTGGTCGGCATCTGGAGGCTCGGTTGCGGTTGGCTTCAAGGCGCGCCAGTTGCGGCCGTCGTCGGTGGAGATGTCGGTGCCGTTGGGGCCTACGGTGATCCAGGTTTTGGTGGTGGGGGAGTAGGCTACGGCGGAACGGAAGCCGTGAGGAGGGGTGGCCGACTTGGTCGCTGATTCAGGTGTGGGGGAGAACGGGACAAACGTTGAGTTGCCGCTTCGGTTGGGCGTCGCGTAGTCTCCCCCAACAACCATCAAGTCTCTTCCGTTTGCAGCAACAGAAAATGCACCCGAAGTCGGACTATGCGGAAACGGCAGTGTTTTGGTTGAGAACGCCCACCAATAGGACGCGTCAAATGGGCTGTGCTCCTGTGGGAGGAATACCCGGACGCCTCCAACGCCTCCAGTAACGAAGGCCAATGGCTCAGAACTTCGGTACGGATTCACGACCATCGCGCTGTTGCTTGCCGCGAAGACCGATTCGCCCTGCCGCGCTTTAGCTGGCTTGCATTTACTTGCTGGGCACCAGAATGGGTGCCAGGTCTCGCCCGCGTCTGAGGAGTCATAGATGACGAAGTCCCCACTCACCGGGTCGCCAAGCAGATAGCCCATCCGAGGACGGCTGCCAGTCGGGACAGCAGCCTCAAATGCGATTGAATCCCAGAAACCGTCGGGGTCGGGGTTGGTGAAGAGGAGGGTCCAGGTTTGGCAGCCATCGGTGGTCTTGTAGAGGCGGGAGAGCGGGCCTTTGCCGCTGGACATGACGATGGCGGTGTTGGCGTCGAAGGCCTGGATGCCGCGGAAGTCGAGGTGGTCGGCTCCGGGCGGGATGGCGCAGCGCTGCCAGAGGTAGCCATCGTCTTCGCTGCGCAGGACGGTGCCGTCGGTGCCGCTGGCCCAGACGACACCTTTGCCGACGTTGTCGATGCCGCGCAGGTCGGCGGTGGTGGGCGGCGGAGTGACGATCTCCCACTGGGCATTGGAATAGGCGGTGGTGGCGATGAGGATAGCGGTGAGGATGAGGGCCGGACGCATTTGTGAGGAAGTGTACGCCTGTGGGGTCCGCGTCTTTGAGTGAGAAAGCGAAATGCGAGGGAGAAAGGGTCTGACTGACTTGGCAGTTCGCTATTCTGTGCAGGTCCTTCGACTCCGTTTGGCGCGGGGCGCGCCAAACTCCGCTCAGGATGACAGATTGTGGGATGGATGGGATGAAGGCGGTCGCGCGTCGCGCGATGCCCACATCTCAAAATCGAGATATGGGGCACCCAGGGTTGTGGCGTTCCGGGGTATGCTGGTCGCGCTGAGGAATTGGCGAGGAGAGCGCATGAGAATCACGATGGGGTTGGGCGCGATTGGGATGGCGGCGGTGCTGGCGGGAATGCCAGGAGTGGCGCAGGTGGCTGCGCAGACGCAACAGCCCGGGACGACGACGCCGGCCACAACGCCTGCGGCGGTCGCGCCGGGTGCGGGTGGTGGGCAGGGACGACCGCAGATGGCTGCGGTGGGTGTGCCGGTGGTGGGGATGCCGTTTGTGCACGACCCGTCGACGGTGGTGCGGTTCGGGAGGAAGTACTGGGTGTTTTCGACGGGGAGGGGGGCGCCGTTCTACTCGTCGCCGGACGGGGTGACGTGGACGCGGGAGGGCAGCGTGTTTACGCCGCCCGCGAGCCCTGCGGCGGACGGGTATCAGGGCGCGATTCCGGAGGATGTTCATGCGGGAGTGCCGAAGAACCTTCGGGACGATGTGTGGGCGCCGGACATCATTCGCATGAATGGGCAGTTTTATCTGTATTACGCTGTGTCGAGCTGGGGATCGTTCCAGAGTGCGATTGGCCTGGCGACCAACCCGGTGCTGGACCCCAAGGACCCGGCGTACAAGTGGACAGACCGAGGAATTGCGGTGAGTTCGAATGGAAACGAGGACCTGAACGCGATCGATCCGGGGGTGATTCTGGCGCCGGATGGGACGCTGTGGATCTGCTATGGGTCGTACCACGGCAGCATTCGGGTGACGCAGCTCGATCCCAAGACCGGGCTGGCGCTGGCGCCGGGCAGGCTGGGCGCGCCGGTGGCGACCGCGCGGGAGAGCGAGGCGACCGACATCATTTTTCACGACGGGTACTACTACCTATTCGTGAACCACAACAGTTGCTGCAAGGGGAAGGACAGCGAGTACAACATCCGCGTGGGGCGGGCGCGGGCGATTACGGGGCCGTACCTGGACAAGCATGGCGATCCCATGGAGAAGGGCGGCGGGTCGCTGTTTCTCGCGGCGCATGACCACCGGATCGGGCCGGGACACTTTGGGCTGGTGAGGGATTACGACACCGAGAAGGCGGACGCTCCGGGAGGCGCTGAAGGAAGCGAGGCGGTTGGGGCGGAGCGGTTCAGCGTGCACTATGAGGCCGACATGACGCGGAATGGACGGAGCGTGCTCGACATCCGGCCGCTGCTGTGGAGCCTAGATGGATGGCCGGTGGCGGGCGACAACCTGACCGAGGGGACGTACCAGATTGTGTCGCGGCAGAGCGAAAACACGCTGGAGTCGCTGGTGCCGACGGCACCGCCACCGCCGCCTCCGGCGGGCACACCTCCGCCGACGGGACCGGTGCGGGATGTGCCGGGCGTGCCGATTGGGCCGGCGGCTCCGAAGCTGTCGCGCTACCTGACGCTGGACAATCAGAAGTGGACGATTGCCCCGGTTGGCGGCGGGTTCTACAAGATTCTGAACGCGGGGACTGGCGACGCGCTGGGCGTGGGTCTGGCACAGCCCGACGGACCGCTGCTGGCGGTGACGTTAAAGCCGTATACCGGGGATGAGGTGCAAATGTGGCATCTGGACCAGTTTCCGGATGGCGGGTACCGGGTGCGCAACAAGGAAACAGGACTGAGTCTGACGGCAATGGGCGGCTCAGTTGCGCTGGCACCGTTCGTCCGCGGAGACGTGGAGCTGTGGACAATCACAACGCCGTAACCGCACCCGCCTGGCTGACTCATTTGAGTTGGGTCAGGCAGTCATTGCGGACTAGAATTGCGTCCAAGATGGTTGAGGCGCATAGACTTCGGTGATGCGATTGAGGCTAACAGCTGCGGTGGTCGCGGCGGTGATGGTCTGCTCCGTGGGGGTGCGGGCTGCGGATTCTCGCGGCTGGGTGAAGCAGGCGGATAACGGAGGGAAGGTCGCCGCGGCGGAGAGCTTCGACAGTGCGCAGACCTACTTCAATCGTGCACGGAAGCTGGGGTTTCCGGCCGCGGGACAAGGCGCGCCTTATGTGCTGAAGGCGGAGTTTACAACCCGTGGAAGCTCGGGCGTGGTGGAGACGGGGACGTACACCGACACCTGGGTGAGCGACAGCAAATGGCTGCGGGAAGCCGTGCTAGGCAAGAGCCGGTTTGCGCGCAGCCGCAATGGCAAAAAGCGCTATCGCGTGGCGGAGGGACCCGACGCCGCGCTGTTGCAGTTTGTGCTGACGGCGATGGAGCCGCTGCCGGCGACCGATGCGTATTTCACGGAGTCGGATTGGAGAGTGAAGCGCGACACGGTGGACGGCGTGATCATGACACGGGTTGCGAGCGGACGCGAAAACCCGGATGGGTCGCCCGATCCGAAGGAGTTCAACGGCTTCTGGTTCGACGACGCTGGGCAGTTGGTGAAGACTTACGGGAATGGATTGGAGACGCGGCGAGAGAACTTCGCCGACTTCAACGGGGTGAAGGTAGCGCGGCAGGTTGAGATTCTGATTGAGGGCAAGGTGGGGATGCGGATCGACGTGACCGCGCTGGGCCCTGCGGGGAAGGTGGACGGGAGCATGTTCGCGATCAAGGGGCATGACTGGGAGCGGCAGTATACGTTTGAGGTGCGCTAAGGGCCGCCGGTGGGCGGCGCACGGGAGTGGCCCGGCCGCCGGTCTGGTAACGTAGCAACCATGCCATCGAGTATCTCGTCGAATTCCGGCTCTGGGCCCGTGCGGGGCGCGGGGGAGGGCCAGCCGCCCAAATCCGCGGATACCGGCTCGACTTGGGAAACGGCCTGGGCGCTGGTGCGCTTCGCTGCCGGTGTGGACCCGCGCGCAGTTGCGACTACCGTTGCGATGGCGCTGGCCAGCTCGCTTACCGAGGGTGTGGGACTGGCGCTGCTGCTGCCATTGCTCGCGGTTGCAGGCATGACCTTTGCCGGCTCCACGGCGGCCGGCCGGTTGGGCGCGGCGTCGCAGCGAGTGCTGGCAGATGCGGGCGTGCCCCATTGGCTATGGCTGCCGGTGGTGCTGGGCGTCTTCCTGGCAACCGGGGCGCTGCGTTCCGTGCTGCGCCGGTCGCAGTCGATGATGGCGTACGCGACCATGACCCGGGCGGAGCTGGCGCTGAGCCGGCGCGTGTACGAGCGAGTGGTGAAGGCGCAATGGGGATTCCTGGTGCGCCAGCGCGCGGGCAGATTGACCCATCTGCTGACCGAGGAATTGCGCCGAGTTGCGGAGGCCATCAGCCTGTTGCTGTCGCTGATCAATCTGGGCTGCCTGACGCTGCTGTATCTGGCGGTCGCGCTGAAGCTCTCCGCGCCGATGACGCTGCTGGTGCTGGTGCTGGGCGGCGCGCTGATGCTGCTGCAGCGGGGCTCGCTGGAGCGGACCCGGAGGAGCGGGGAGAAACTTTACGAGAGCATCGGCGAGGTCTATGCAGCGACCGAAGAACACCTGCTGAACCTGAAGAGCGTGAAGACCTACAACAACGAGGACCGCGACGTACAACTGTTCGGCACGCTGTGCGACGATGTGGCGCGGCATGCCGCAGTCACCGCGAGGCATCAGGCAACATCGGATTCCTGGTTCGAGGTGGGATCGCTGGCGGCGCTGGGCGCAGTCATCTTTCTTGCGCTGAAGGTGCTGCACGTGCAGGCGGCCACCATGCTGCTGCTGCTGGCGATCTTCACACGGCTGATGCCGCAGCTCGCCAGCCTGCAGAGCCAGGTCCAGCAGGCAGCGGGCGTGCTGCCGTCCTACGACCATGTGCTGGCGATCGAGGCGGAGTGCACGGCCCACGCCGAGCCGGAGGCGATCGAGAGCAGCAAATCCACTTCGGCTGCGCTGAGCCTGGAACGTGAGCTGCGGCTGGAGAACGTGTGGTTCGCGTATCAGAATCCCCAGAAGAACCACGAGCCGAACTTCGTTCTGCGTGGCATCGACCTGGCGATTGAAGCAGGCAGGATTACGGCAGTAGTTGGCCCGTCGGGCGCAGGCAAGAGCACCATTGCGGACCTGGCCAACGGCCTCCTGCTGCCGACGCGCGGGCGCCTGCTGCTGGACGGGCGCGCGCTGGACCCGGGCGCACTGCGGCAATGGCGCAGCCGCGTGGGATACGTGGGCCAGGATACGGTGCTGTTCCACCAGAGCGTGCGCGACAACCTGCTGTGGGCGCGGCCGGGGGCGACCAATGAGGAGCTGCGCGAGGTGCTGCTGATGGCTGCGGCGGAGTTTGTGTACGACCTGCCGGGAGGTCTGGAGAGCATCGTCGGCGATCGCGGCATTCTGCTGTCGAGCGGCCAGAGGCAGCGCATCTCGCTGGCGCGCGCGCTACTGCGCAAACCAGCGCTGCTGATCCTGGACGAGGCAACCAATGCACTGGACGTGGAAAACGAGGCGCGCATTCTGGATGCGATTCGCGACGTGGTGCGGGGGCAGCGTGGCGCGCTTACCGTGCTGATGATCGCGCACCGGGCGAGCGCCATCCGCCGCGCCGACTACATCTTCGAGTTGGAGCAGGGGCGCGTCGTCCGCGCAGGGGCGTGGGAGGAGCTGAACACCGGGACGCACCCATGACATTGCTCGGCAAGATCGTTCGGCGCAGACCCGCGGACCTGCTTCTGGCGGCGGAGGCGCTGACGCTGCTCGCGATCTTTCGCGTGTGCCTGGCGCTGGTTCCGGTGCGCAGGATCATCGGCGCCATCACCCACGGCCAGCGGGCGCAAACGAGTAATGATGCGGAGGTTGCGGAGAGTTCGGCATCCGTCGCGCGGCGGGTGCAATGGGCGGTCAGCGCGGTGGCACGGCACTCGGCGGTGACGTTTGTGTGCTTTCCGCAGGCGTTGGCGGGATACACCATGCTGCGGTGGCGCGGCGTGCCGGGCACTATCGTGTACGGGGTGGCGCGAGCGCCGGAGGGCGAACTGCTGGCGCACACGTGGCTTACCGTGGGCGACGGGATTGTGCTCGGCGGCGAAGCGGCGGGCGAGTTTACGGCGATCGAGCGGTGGACGTGAGGTCAAGTTGTAAGTTGCTGGTTGTTAGTTGTTAGTTGAGAAGGCCCCGAGGCACACGACGATCCATCGGGGTTTCCTGAGGGGAATATTTCCAATCCATATATTGGCTCTGCTAGGATGGCGGGCGATATGAAAAACTTTGACTCCGCCCGCCGCGACCTTTTGAGACTCAGCAGCATGGGTCTTGCCGCCTCAGCTGTATCTGCGATTCCTGCGCTGGCCGCGCCTCCGCAAACCGGTGCGACGACACCTGTCGGAGCCCACCCGGCAGCCGGGGCGCATGCGCCGGTCACGACGCACGAGACGACACCAGCGACGTTTGATGTGCGCGCGTTCGGCGCGAAAGGTGATGGCAAGGCCGTCGACTCGTCAGCGATTAACAAGGCGATTGAGGCGGCTGCGGCTGCCGGCGGAGGGACGGTCGTGTTTCCGGCAGGGAGCTACATCTCGTTCTCCATCCGGCTGAAGAGCAAGGTCAGCCTTTACATGTCGGACGGCTCGGCCATCATTGCGGCAGACTCGCCGAAGCCGGGCGAGACCACCGGCTACATGGGCGGAACCTACGACGCGGCCGAGCCGAAGACCGCGTACGACGCGTACCAGGACTTCGGCCACAATCACTGGCATAATTCGCTGATCTGGGGCGAAGGCATCAGCGACATTTCGATCACGGGACCGGGGCTGATCTGGGGCCGCGGGTTGAGCTTCGGTGCGGGACCGGGACGGCCTCCGGCGGGCGCCGGCGCTTCCGGGCCGGGCTTTGGACCCGGCAGACCGCCTGGTGCTGGAGGTGCGGCTGGAGCAGCCGGAGCGGGTGGTGCGGCTGGGGCAACTGCTGGACCCGGCGGCGGAGTGTACGGGGGTACGGCTGCGGCTGCTGGAGGAGCGGGCGCGGCGGCCCGACCCGCCGGAGCAGGTGCGGTCGGCGGAGGCGGATTCGGCGGAGGAGCTCGGCCGGGGCGAGGAAACTATCCCCAGTTCCAGGCCGAACAGCCCGGCGTGGGCAACAAGGCCATCGGCCTGAAGAACTGCCGCAACGTCACCCTGAGCGATTTCTCGCTGTTGAAGGGCGGACATTTCGGGCTGCTGCTGACGGGCGTCGATAACCTGACTATTGACAACCTGAAGATTGATACCGACCGCGACGGTATGGACATCGACTGCTGCCAGAACGTGCGCGTGTCGAACTGCACGGTGAACTCGCCGTGGGACGACGCCATCGTCCCTAAATCCAGCTTCGCGCTGGGCTACAACCGCCCCTGCTTGAACTTCACCATCACCAACTGCTTCGTTAGCGGCTGCTACCAGTTGGGCACGGTGCTGGACGGGACATGGAAGAAGTTTACGCAAGAGGCCGACCGCAAGGTGGGCGGCACGGGCCGCATCAAACTGGGGACCGAGTCGAACGGTGGCTTCAAGAATTTTTCCATTTCCAACTGCGTCTTCGAGGGCTGCCAGGGATTGGCGTTGGAGACGGTCGACGGCGCGCTGTTGGAAGACATTACCGTCACCAACATCACCATGCGCGACATCATCAGTTGCCCCATCTATCTGCGGCTGGGGGCGCGGCTGCGTGGACCGAAGGGCACTGGTGACCAGAGCACCGTTGTCGGCACGCTGAAGCGGGTGCTGATCTCCGGCATCACCTGCCAAAATACGCCTTCAAGATACGGATCGAACATCACCGGCATCCCCGGCTACTTGGTCGAGGACCTGAAGCTTTCCGACATCTTCGTGCAGTGCACGGGCGGAGGCACGGAGGCAGACGCGAAGATCGTGGTCGCCGAGCGGGAAAACGCCTACCCCGAGCCGGGAATGCTGGGCGCGCTGCCTGCGTACGGCTTCTACTTCCGCCACGTGAACCGGCTGGAGATGAGCCACGTCGAAGTCGAGCCCACCGCGCCGGACGCGCGGCCATGCATCTATACCGACGACGTGCATCGCGCGGACTTCTTTGCGATTACGGCGCCCAGCTCGCCGCCGGCGTTCTCGTTCAACAAGTCGACCGACATTCGCGTGCTGTGGAGCCGTGCCGGGGCGGATACGACTATCGCGTAAATCGGCGAGCGGTCCCGAGAGCCTGTTAACATAGCCATCAGTGCGCAGCCAGGACGGTCTGCGCGCAAGAAGGCGGGCGCGGATTGCTCTATTGGCTGCTGTATCAGAAGCTGTTTCCCTACTTCCGAGTGTTCCGGATCTTCCGGTATCTGACCTTCCGGACGGCGTTTGCCAGCATGACGGCGCTGCTGATCGGACTGCTGATTGGGCCGTTCGTCATCGAGCGGCTGCGCGAGTTCCAGATCGGCCAGTACGTGCGCGACGACGGTCCGCAAACCCACCTGAAGAAGGGCGGCACGCCCACCATGGGCGGCGTGCTGATCGTGATTTCCATCCTGGTGCCGACGCTGCTGTGGGCAGACCTGTCGAACCCGGCGGTGTGGATCGCAGTGCTGTCGACGTTGGCGTTTGGCGGGATCGGATTCGCCGACGACTACGTGAAGGTGGTGCGCAAGCGCAGCAAAGGCCTGACCGCGTGGGAAAAGCTCGGCCTGCAATTCCTGGCGAGCGCGGCGGTGGCAGTGGCGCTGCTGCGGCTGGAGAAGCATGGGAGCTACTCGACGCGGCTGATGGTGCCGGTGGTGAAGAAATTCCGGCCGGACCTGGTCTGGCAGTGGATGGGTGCGATTCCGCACATGCACTGGATGGCGTTCCTGCCGTTTGTGGTGTTCGTTATGCTGGTGATTACGCTGATCAGCAACGCGGTGAACCTGACGGACGGGCTGGATGGGCTGGCCATCGGGTGCACCATCATCGCGGCCGGAGCGCTGGCGGTGCTGACGTATGTGTCGGGACACGTGGTGTTTTCCGATTACCTGGAACTGGACCGCATGCCGCTGGTCAGCGAGGTGACCGTCTTCTGCGGGTCGATGATGGGCGCCAGCATCGGCTTCCTTTGGTACAACGCGCATCCCGCCGAGGTGTTTATGGGCGATGTAGGGTCGCTGGCGCTGGGCGGCGCGATCGGCACCGTCGCGGTCATCATCAAGCAGGAATTGCTGCTGCCGTTCATCGGCGGCGTGTTTCTGCTGGAGGCAGCCAGCGTGATCCTGCAGGTGGGCAGCTACAAGCTGCGCGGCGGGAAACGGATATTCAAGATGGCTCCGCTGCACCACCACTTCGAACTGCTGGGGTGGAGCGAGGCAAAGGTGATTACGCGGTTCTGGATTATGGCGCTGGTATTCGCCCTGTTCGCGCTGACGACGCTGAAGTTACGATGATGAATAAGACCATTCGCATCCTCGCCCTGAGTCTGACCCTTATTGCCGGCGTCCTCTCGGCCGTGAATTCTCTGGCCTGGGCCTTGTTGATTGGTGGGTGGGGTGCTACGACGTTTAGAGGCGTAGTTCTCGGCATCAGCGGCTTAATTGTTATCTTTGCTGTACCGCTTTGCCTTATATCTGGAAGCTTGCTGGGATTTCTACGGAAGGCTCGTGCATTTTCATTCGGGGCTTGCGTTCTGGGCTCCTTGGGGATCACAGCGCTCGTCGGCCACGAGATTTACGTCGACTTACATCGCAATTCGGCGGAGTTGCCGATGGGGATTGGCTATTTGTCGGTGATAGTGATGACGGCCTTGCTTTGCGATCTGTCCGCTGTCTGGATTGGTCTCGAATGGAAGCGTAACCGTTTGGGCGTCGGAGTCTAGGCATGGAATTGAAGAATAAGCGCGTGCTGGTGGTGGGGTTGGGCAAGTCAGGGATGGCGGCGGCGCTGTTTCTGCGCGACCAGGGGGCGCGGGTGACGGTGTCCGATACGCGCAGCGCGGTTGCCCTCGCCGGAGAAATCCCCACGCTGCTGGATGCGGGGATCATGGTGGAGGCGGGCGGGCACGGGCTGCTGACGTTTCGGCGGCAGGACCTGATTGTGGTGTCGCCGGGGGTGCCGTACGACACGCCGGAGCTGAAGCAGGTGCGCGCGTTCGGAGCGCTTGCACCGCCGATCATCGGCGAACTGGAGCTGGCGAGCCGGTATCTGCAAGGCAAAGTGGTGGCGATAACGGGGTCGAATGGGAAGACGACCACCACTTCCCTGCTGGGCAAGATCTTCGCCGATGCGGGCGGGCCGACGCTGGTGGGCGGCAACATCGGAACGCCGGTGATCGACCTGATTGCGCCGAGCACGCCCGAGACGGTGAGCGTGCTGGAGGTGTCGAGCTTCCAGTTGGAGACGGTGGTGGAGTTTCATCCGCAGATCGCCGTCGTGTTAAACATCACGCCCGACCACCTGGACCGGCACGGCACGTTTGAGAACTATGCGGCGATGAAGACGAGGATTACGGCGCGGCAGGGGCCGGAGGATTTTCTCGTCCTGAACGGCGAAGACAAGCCGACCCAGATGCTGGCTGGGAAGACCAGGGCGCAGGTGTTCTGGTTCAGCGGGCGGCGGCCTATCAAGCAAGGCGCCTTCGTCCACGGCGAAAGCATCCTCTTCATCCCGCGTGAATCCGCAAAGCCGGAGCCGATTCTTCCGATAGCGGAGATTCCGCTGAAGGGCGCACACAACGTGGAGAATGTGCTGGCCGCGGTTTGCGCAGCGCGGCTGGGCGGCATTCCAGCCGAAAGCATCCGCGCATCGGTGGCCACCTTCAAGGCGGTCGAGCACCGGCTCGAATTCGTCGCAGCTATCCGCGGCGTCGAGTTCTACAACGACTCCAAGGCGACCAATGTGGACGCGACCAGGAAGGCGCTGGAGGCGTTTCCCGGCGGCGTGCACTTGATTCTTGGCGGCAAGGACAAGAACTCGGATTACATGGAATTGAGCGATTTGCTGCGCGCGCGGTGCAAAGTTGTTTACACAATAGGTTCGGCGGCGGAGAAGATCGAGCGCCATCTGGCGGGAGTCGTCAAGATAGTCTCAGCGGGCACGCTGGATGTGGCCGTGCGCAAGGCCGCAGAGGACGCGGTAGCCGGCGATGTAGTGCTGCTGGCGCCCGCCTGCTCGAGCTTCGATCAGTTTGAGAACTACGAGCAGCGGGGACGGGTATTTAAGGAATTGGTGAAGCAGCTTTCAGCCGTTAGCTTTTAGCTAAAGGCTAAAGGCCAAAGGCTGGTTTGGATGGCGAAGCGGGTTGGGGTCGACAAATGGCTGTTCGGGACCGTGCTGCTGCTGGTGCTGTTTGGGCTGGTGATGGTGTTCTCGGCGTCGGCGGTGATGGCGAAGGAGACGGTGGGGTCTCCGTATGCGTACGTGCGGATGCAGGCGCTGTGGGCCCTGCTGGGAATGGGTGCGCTGACGCTGTTGATGCAGGTGGACTACCGGCGCTATAACCGCTATTCGGTGGTGGTGGGGTCGGTCGCGGTGACCACGCTGTTGCTGTTGGGCGTGTTCCTGATGCACGGCATGAATGGGGCGCACCGCTGGATCCGGGTAGCGGGGACAACGCTCGAGCCTTCGGAGCTGGCCAAGCCGGTGATTGTGCTGTTTCTGGCGTACTTCCTGCAGACGCGCATCCACGCGATGGACGACGTGAAGGGAACGATCCTGCGCGCGGCGCTGCCTCCACTGGTGTTCATTGCGCTCATATTGAAAGAACCCGATCTGGGGACCGCGCTGGTCTGTGCGGGCGTGACCGCGCTGATGCTGTATCTCGCCGGCGCGCAGTTGAAGTACTTCTTCATCGCAGCGCTGGCAGCTTCTCCGGTGCTGTACTACATGCTGTTCCATGTGGCGTTCCGGCGGGCGCGGATGCTGGCGTTTGTGAATCCGGAGCTCGATCCGCGGGGCGCGGGCTTTCATATTCTGCAGTCGCTGATCGCAGTGGGCACGGGCGGAGTGTGGGGGCGCGGACTGATGGAGGGCGTGCAGAAGCTCTTCTACCTGCCGGAGCCGCATACCGACTTCATATTCGCCAATATCTGCGAGGAGCTTGGGTTGGTGGGCGCGCTGGCGGTGGTCGCGCTGTTTGTGTTCCTGGGATATCGCGGGATGAGGGCGGCGGTGCTCTCGACCGATCCGTTCGCGCGCTTCCTGGCGTTTGGAATCACGTCGGCGATTCTGATCCAGGCATTCTTCAATATCAGCGTGGTGCTGGCGTTGGTGCCGACCAAGGGGATTACGCTGCCGTTGATCTCCGACGGCGGCACGTCGGTGTTTATTACGCTGGCCAGTTTGGGGATTCTGTTGAACATCACGCGTGAGATTGATTGAGCAGCCAGGTTCGTGGTTCGAGGTTCAAGGTTCGAGGGACATGAGCGCGCTGCGGGTTTTGATTGCAGGCGGTGGGACCGGCGGCCACGTGATTCCAGCGCTGGCGATTGCGCGGGAGTTGTGCGACCGGTACCAAGCTGACGTCCGGTTTGTGGGGACAGCCAGAGGCCTGGAGACGCGGCTGGTTCCGGAGGCGGGGTTCAAGCTCACGCTGGTGCGGTCGGGACAGTTGAAGAATGTCAGCCTGGCGACGCGACTGCGGACTGCGGTCGATCTCCCCCTTGGGGTTGCCGCATGCGTGCGGCTGCTGTGCGAGTTCAAGCCGCAGGTGGTGGTCGGGGTGGGCGGATACGCGAGCGGGCCGGGCATGCTGGCGGCGATCCTGCTGCGCGTGCCGACGCTGGCCTATGAGCCGAACGCTGTGCCGGGAATGACCAACCGCTGGCTGGGCCGATGGGTCAACGCGGCGGCGGTGAACTTCGGGCAGACGGTAAAGTACTTCAGAAATGCCGAGGTGACCGGTGTCCCGGTGCGCCCCGAGCTGTTTACGTTACCTGCGCGGCCGGCGGGAACGGCGCCGCGGCTGCTCGTAACCGCGGGGAGCCAGGGGGCGCAAATTTTCAACCAGGCGATACCGAAGATTGCAGCGGAGTTGCTGGCAGCGGTGCCGGGGTTGACGATCGTGCACCAGGCGGGCGCTCGGCATGTGGAGGCGACGCAGGCTGCGTACGCCGCGAGTGGCACGGATGCGACACGCTGGTCGGTCGAGGCATTCCTGACCGACATGCCGGCACAGTACGGCGCGGCGGACCTTGTTCTGGCGCGATCGGGGAGCACGGTGGCGGAGCTATGCGCGGCCGGCAGGCCCTCGCTGCTGGTGCCGTTCGCCGCCGCAGCGGACGATCATCAGCGCAAGAATGCAGAGGTACTGGCGGATGCGGGCGCGGCGGTGATGCTGCTGGAGCGGGACGCAACTCCGGCGGCATTGCTGGAGGCGCTGCGCGGGCTGCTGCTGGATGCGCCGCGACGAGCAGAGATGGCGGCAAGAGCGCGGTCGCTGGCACGAAGCGGCGCGTTGGAACGAATCGCGGCAATGGCGGCGGAGCTGGCAAAGAAGAAGGGCTGAGGATTGTTCCCCAGCCCTTGCTCTTTCAGATTTGCCTGTTGCTAGCGGTGTCCGCCGCCGGCGTGTCCACCACCGCCGCCGCCACCATGGAAGCCGCCCCCGCCGCTGACGCGAGCGCCACCACCGGCGTTGCCCCCGGAGAACGAGCGGGCCTGCGGAGCGGCAACGCTTCCGCGAGAGGCGCTGGCGGATCCGCCGCTATACGTGGAGCGCGGCGCCGCGTTGGAGCCGGCCCGGTTGGCGAAGCTGTTGCCGTTGATGCCGGCGCCGCGGTTCTCTGCAACCGCGCTGCCGCCACGGGCGAAGGATGCTCCACCGGGGCGACCGTCGAATCCGGCAACCGGGTGGTTGTAGACGTAGCTGTTGTGGAATCCGATGTGGTTGTAGGCGCTGTTATAGAAGTAGTGGCCGCCATTCCAATACCCGCCCCAGAAGCCGGTGCCGAAGTAACCGAAGCCGTAGTTGATGCCACCATAGAAGCCGACCGTGCGGCCCCAGTAGCCCGCGTGCCAGAAATAGCCGCCGACGCCCCAGCCCCAGTAACCGGGCGTCCAGAGCGCGCCGATGTAGGGCGGGTAAACCCAGGCGCCGTCGACCCAGTAGTAGCCGTCGTCGCCATAGGCCCAGTATCCCGGCGTCCAGATGTAGCCGTAGCCGGGAGCGATGGGCTGAGCGTAGAACGGGATGACCGGAGGAGCGATGCCGATACCAACAAATACTGCCGCATGGGCCGCAGAGGGAGCCGCCATCAGCAGAGCGCCCGCCATCACCATCGCAACCATCGTGCTTTTCAAAACTCGCGTGATCTTCATACTCACTCGTCCTGTCCTGCCCATCCTTCGCTTGCCCGGTGATGCTTTGCCGCCGCGGGTTGCGCGGATCGCAAGGACCCTGGTTCATTGAGTTTCCGGTCCGTGAACTGCTCAGAACGGCTCCAAAAACTCCTGGTGAATTAGACACAAGATACGCCATTTGGTTGCGGGGTGCGAGGGCCCCGGCGCGTGTAATCCCCGGCTATCTTTCGGATGAATTTGAGCTTGTTTTGGGAGGTCTACGCGGCCTGCCGACGATTGCCCGGCCGCACTGTTAGATTGAAGGGGTATGAGTTTGCCCGGACATTTTCTGTTTGCTCCGTCGCACCGGATACACTTCATCGGCATCGGCGGGATTGGCATGAGCGGGATCGCGGAGATCCTGCTGACGATGGGGTATGCGGTATCGGGGTCGGACCTGCGGCGGTCAGCGGTGACCGACCGGCTGGCCGCGATGGGCGCAGTGATCTACGAGGGGCACGCGGCGGCGAATGCGGCGGCAAGCGATGTGGTGGTGACCAGTTCGGCTGTTCCCGCCACCAATCCCGAAGTGATCGAAGCCCGCGTGCGGAAGATTCCCGTCATCCAGCGCGCGGAGATGCTGGCCGAGTTGATGCGGCTGAAGTACGGGATCGCCGTGGCCGGAATGCATGGCAAGACCACAACTACCAGCATGATCGCGGCGGTGATGACGGCGGGCGGCGGCCAGGGCAATCTCGACCCGACCGTGGTGGTGGGCGGGCGCGTGGATGCGCTGGGATCGAATGCACGGCTGGGCTCATCACAGTACCTGGTGGCCGAGGCGGACGAGAGCGACCGGTCGTTTCTCAAGCTGTCGCCGGTACTGGCGGTGGTGACCAACCTGGACCGCGAGCACATGGATTGCTATCGCGATATGGCGGACGTGGAGGGAGCGTTCGTGGAGTTCATGGACCGCGTGCCGTTCTACGGCGCCACCACGGCGTGCGTGGACAATGCGCTGCTGCGCGACGTGCTGGAGCGGGTGCACCGGCGGGTCTACACCTACGGCGAATCGACAGGGGCGGACTTCCGCCTGCAGTTGCTGGAGAATCAGGCGGGTGCACCCCGTAAGGGCTGCGGCCATTGGCAGTTTGAGGTGAACTATCGCGGGTTGGTGGTGGGCTCGTTCGCGCTGCATGTGCCCGGGCGGCACAATGTGCTGAACGCAACCGCGGCGGTGGCGATTGGAGTGCAGCTTGGGATTGCGCCGGACGGGATCGCCGCGGGGTTGGCGAGCTTCCGCGGGGTCGACCGGCGCTTCCAGGTGAAGGGAACGGTGCGCGGCGTAACCGTCGTGGACGACTACGGGCACCATCCGACGGAGATCATGGCAACGCTGCGGGCCGCTCGCGATGCGGGCTATGGGCGCGTGCTGGTGCTATTCCAGCCGCACCGCTATACGCGGACCCGCGACCTCGAGCCGGAGTTTGCGCGGGCGTTTGCGGATGCGGACAGCTTGCAGGTACTGGACATCTACGCGGCCAGCGAGGAGCCGATTGCCGGCGTCGATGCACGCGGGCTGGTCGAGGCGATCCGCCGGGCTGGCGCAGGAACCGCGACCGTGAGCGGCTGCGTGGAGTATGCGGAGTCGATGGCCGCCGGGGTTGCGGCGCTGGCGGGAATGGCTCGCGAGGGCGATGTGATTCTGACGCTGGGCGCGGGCAGCGTCTCGCAGGCCGGAGCGATGCTGCTGGAGAGGCTGGGGGACGTTGCCGGTCCTCCGTTGTCAAGGCACTGAAAGCAGTTACCGGGTGAGTTGCTGAAAGGGTACGTCCCCCACTTCGGTGGATGCGGAATCATCCCCGCACCGATATGATGAGTGTGGCGATTCCCGCGCGACCTTTGCTCAAGCGAGTGCGATCAGGCAGTCTGTTTTCGAAGGGTGGCTCGACGGTGCTGGATGCGCCGGAGCCGGGTCGTGCGCAAATGGCAGCTAAAACGGCGGGGTTCAAGCGTGGAGCCGCGGTGACCGAAATGCCGTTGCGGCGCGACCCCGCCTACCCCAATGGCTACGCGGACGATTACGCCGACAACATCGATACTGACCCGGAGTTTGTAGGACGCACACGACGGCCGGGAATTCGCGTGAGCCTTCGCGGCGGGCTGGTTCCCAAAACGCTGTGGGGAAAAATTGGGGTCAGTTGCAGTTTCCTGCTGTTGGCCGGGGCGGCGCTTGCGGGTGTGTTGTGGGTGCGGGGTTATCTGCTGCACGATGCGCACTTTGTGGTCCCGGACTCGGAGTCGGTCCAGATCGCGGGCAACAGCCACCTGACGCGCGCGCAACTGCTCAGCGTCTTCGGCGAGGATGTGGACCGGAACATCTTCACCATTCCGCTGGCCGCGCGGCGGGCGGAGTTGGAGAGCCTGCCGTGGGTGGAGCATGCAACCGTGATGCGGCTGCTGCCGAACCGGGTGCGGGTGGCGATTGTGGAACGGACTCCCGTGGCGTTCGTGCGCCAGGGCGCGCAGATCGGGCTGGTGGATGCGAACGGAGTGCTCTTCGATCTGCCCGGACCGGATGTCGAGGGGGCGGGAGGCGCGGCCGCGGTGCGCAATGTGCCGCATTACTCGTTCCCCGTCTTGACCGGGATTTCGGCCGAAGACCCGCGGTCGGTGCGGGCCGCGCGCATGAAGATCTATCTTGGCTTTATGGCCGCTCTGGATGCCACCGGAGAAGCCATCTCGCACAAGTTGAGCGAGGTGGACCTGTCAAACCCTGAGGATGTGAAGGCGATCATTCCGGATGGCGGCGCGGACATCCTGGTGCACTTTGGCGAGGAGAAGTACCTGGAGCGGTATCACCAGTACCTAGCGCACCTGGCGGAGTGGCGGGCGCAGTATCCCCGGCTGGCGTCGGTCGACATGCGGTATGAGCGGCAGGTGGTGCTGGAGATGCAGCCGGGGACGGCGGCAGCGGCCAGCTCTGCGAATCCGGTAGGCGAAACACCTTCGACGGCCGCGTCGGCCGGCGCAACGGACGCGGCGAAGCCACCGCCCGAGGCATCCACACAACCTGCCGCTGCAGCCGGCCATGTTGCTCCGATCAAGGCAAAGAACTCAGCCGTAGCGAAGCGCAAGCCGGCGCGCGTAGCGCACGGCGTCACTGCCGGTCAGGCCTCCGCGCCCGGCGCTGCACTGCAAGGGGCGCCGCGATGAACGCCAGGCAGGAGAACCTGATCACCGTGGTTGACGCCGGCAGCAGCAAGATCTGCGTGCTGGTGGCGGAGCTGCAGGATGGCGTGCTGCGCTATCGCGGCCACGGCATCGAGGCGGCGCGCGGCATGCGCAAAGGGCTGATTGCAGAACTCGGTCCGGCGGCGGAGGCGATCAACAAGGCGGCGCTGACGGCGGAGCGGATGGCGCGCGGAAGCATCGAGACCGCGGTGGTGGGCATTGGCGGGACCCACGTGCGCGGAGTGAACAGCCGCGGCGGCATCTCCATGGGCAGCCGGATGCGCGAGATTACGCGCGAAGAGGTCAGAGCTGCCGTCGATCGTGCGCGCTCCGTCGCGCTTCCTCCCGATCGCGAGGTGCTGCACCTGCTGCCGCAGGAGTTCATCCTGGACGACCAGGCGGGAATCCATGATCCGATCGGCATGGTGGGCAACAAGCTGGAGGTGAACCTGCACCTGTCGACCTGCTCGGGCGGCGTGGCACAGAGCGTGGTGACGTGCGCCAACCGCGCCGGTCTGGAGGTTGCGGACACCATCTACGAGGGAATCGCGGCGGCGGAGGCGGTGCTCTCGGCCGACGAGCGCGAGCTGGGCGTGTGCGTCGCGGACATCGGGTCCAGCACCACCGAACTGGCTGTGTTTTTCGAGGGGTCGATTGCGCACACCGCGGTGCTGCCGATCGGCGGCGACCACTTTACCAACGACCTCGCCGTGGGGCTGCACGTGTCGGTGGAGGAAGCGGAAGACCTGAAGCAGGTATATGGAAACTGCGTGGTGACGTCGGTGCCGCAGGGGAACGAGATCGAGGTCGGCGGAAACCTGGCGTTCAGCTCGCTGGGCGGTTCGCCTGCCGGGGGCGGACAGGCCACGCGGCTGGTGCGGCAGCGGTTCCTGGCGGAGATTCTGGAGCCGCGCGCGCGGGAGCTGTTCACTATGCTGCGCGACAATCTGCGCCAGGGCGGCGTGCTGGAGGCGCTGGGAGCGGGATGCGTGCTGACCGGAGGCGGAGCTCTGCTGACCGGGCTGCTGGATAACGCGGAGAGCCTGCTGCGCGTGCCGACGCGGGTGGGGTCGCCGGTGCCGCTGTCGCGCATGCCGGCGGAGTTGGCGCGTCCGGAGTTCTCCGTGGCCATCGGGATGCTGTTATACACCCATCGGACCCAGGTGCGGCGGGCCAGCGAAGAACAAGGGCTGCGAGCCAAGCTGAAGGCAATCTTCGCGGGCAGTTATTAGCTCCGGATCGGTGGATCCGCTGCGTTGCCGGCCTGCATTTGGGTGGTAACCCACTGATCTTAAGTAACTTATTGTCAGATACAGGTTTATTCCAACGCGGGCCAGGCCTGTGCGAACTCCCGCTTTGAACGCGAGCTGGCTTAGTCCTCTGACAGAAAGCCCGCATGCAATCTAGGTGAAAGGCATAGACTACTCTAGTGATGTGGATCACACCGGAACCGCCACCGGCGCGTGAGCAGGGTTAATCAGGCCGCAATGTTTTTCAACAAATGGTTGGTCAGGGCGCAAGCAAAACCAGTATGTTTGGAGTACCTCCCCGGGATCGCTGCAGGTTCGGATTCTTGATCTCTGTAGAAATCGGCTGCAATTGGAGTTCGATTGGTAACCGGCAAGCTATCGATGCCCTCGCGAACGAGGCTGATTCTTTCGTTCGCTCTGTTTGCACCCACCGCCCTGATCATCCTTTCGGGGCCTAGCCCCACGGCTGTGCTCAAGTATCTGCAGCGCAGTCAGCAGGGATCGGGGGCGCAATTGGGCTCCAGCGCGGTTGCGTTTTCGCTGATTGCCGACGGGTTGGCGTTTATCACCGTCCTGGGCGCCTGCCTTCTGATCTTTCGGCTCGCGCGCCACATGCGCGACCGCGTCCCCTTTGGCCTGACCACTTACATCCTCCTGCTGTTCCTGGTGTGCTTCGCCCTGCAGCGCCTGGTGGTCTATGCCCTGGCTTGGTGGGACCCAACGGGCCGGTTTGGTCCGGAGATACAGATGGCCCGGGCGGCCGCGGCGGCAGTAGTGGCAATGGGTGCAGCCGCGCTATTTCCCTATGTCCAGTCGATGATTGGGGCGATCATCTCGGCCGACGAAGACCGCGAAAAATTTGTCGCGGCAGCCGAGAGCAGCCTGGATTCCTTCTACATTCTGGAGAGCGTTCGCGACCATGCCAAGAACATCGTGGACTTCCGTTTCACCTATGCCAATGCGAATGGTGAGCAACGGCTGGGCCAGGCGCGCGCGGAACTTTTCGGCCAGAGCCTGACCGCAGTGCTTCCCTATCTGGCCTCGACCGACCTTCTGGAAAGAGTAAAGCAGGTTGTGCTTACGGGCATTCCCTTCACCGACGAGCACCAGGTGTTGCGCGCAGGCGTAGAGCCGTACTGGATCGTGATGCAGGTGGTGAAGCTGGGAGACGGCGTGGCCGTGACCAACCGCGACGTGACCGAGGAGCGAGCACGCCAGCACCAGATTGCGGACTTGAATGAATTTACCCAGTCGATGATTGAGAATGCGCCCTTCAGCATCATCGCAACCGACCCGGCCGGCACGGTCACAGCGATGAACCCGGCGGCGGAGAGCCTGACGTTCTACCGCAAGCATGAGCTGATCGGGCTGCACTCGATGGTAATGCTGCACGATGCGGCGGAGATGAGCGCCCGCGCCGTGCAATTGAGCAAGGACCTGAATGAGCCGGTGCTGGCGGGATTCGGCTCGCTGATTGCAAAGCCGAAGCAGGGGCAGACCGACGAGCACGAATGGACCTACGTGCGCAAGGACGGATCGCGCATATGGGTGAACCTGGCCATGACCGCGCTGAAAACCCAGGGCGAAAACGGCGAGCGGATCGTCGGATACCTGGGCATCGCCTTCGACATCACCGAGCGCAGAAAGCTAACCGAGTTTGTGAACCACCTGGCCCATCACGATCAGTTGACCGGACTGCCCAACCGGATTCTGCTGGACGACCGCATGCAGCAGTCGATTCAGCGGGCCAAGCGCAACCGGCACAAGGTTGCGGTGTTAATGGTGGATGTCGACTACTTCAAGCGCATCAACGATTCGCTGGGCCACTCGGCGGGCGACAGCCTGCTGGACGCGATTGCGAAGAAGCTGTGTTCGGCGGTGCGGCAGACCGACACCGTAGCCCGCATGGGCGGAGACGAGTTTGTCATTGTGATGCCGGAGTTCCGCGACGAGAAGGACGCGGTGCGGTGCGCGGAGGCCATTCTGCAGAAGGTTTCCACCCCAACCATGCTGGGCAACCGCGAGGTAAACGTTACCGTAAGCGTCGGTCTATGCATCTTCCCCGACTGCGCGAACGATGCGGAGAGCCTGCTGAAAAATGCCGACGCTGCCCTGTATGAGGCCAAGGAAAGCGGGCGCAACGCGTTCCATGTATTCAACCAGGGCATGGTGGTTGCCACCGCGGACAAGTTGGAGTTCGAGCACGACCTGCGCCACGCGCTGATCAACGGTGAACTGTCGCTCAACTACCAGCCGCAGGTGTCCTGCATCACCGGCGACCTCATCGGGGTGGAGGCGCTGCTGCGTTGGACCCACCCGCGGCGAGGGCACATCCCGCCGGCGCAGTTCATTCCGCTGGCCGAATCCACTGGAATGATCGTACCCATCGGCGAGTGGGCGATCCGGACGGCCTGCCATGAGGGCAAGGAGTTGCAGGACAGCTTTGGGCGCGAACTGTTGATCGCGGTCAATCTGTCGCCGCGTCAGTTCCGGCAGAAAAACCTGGCGGCGCAGGTGGGCATGGCACTGCGCGAGTCGGGACTGCCGGCGCGAAGCCTGGAGATCGAGATCACCGAGCAGACGCTGATGTCGAGTTCGGCGGCGACCAATGAGACGCTCTCGCAGTTGCGCAAGCTGGGTGTGAAGGTCGCGATCGACGACTTCGGAACAGGTTTCTCCAGCTTCTCCTATCTGCTGCAGTACGAGGTGGACCGGCTGAAGATCGATCGCAGCTTTGTCGACCGGTCGGAGGACGACCCCAGCGCCGCGGCGATCGTGCGCGCCATCATCTCCATGGCGCATGGGCTGAACCTGAAAGTGGTGGCCGAGGGCGTGGAGACGACCGGCCAACTGGACTTCCTGCTGCGCCGCAGATGCGACGAAGCCCAGGGATTCTACTTCGGCAAGGCTGTGCCCGCGGGAATGATTCGCGAGTCGGCGCGGCTGATCGCGATGCGGCGCGACGCCATGCTGGCCAGGGCCATGGCGTAAGGCCGCCCCACCGCAACCATCTCACTTTCAGTTTTGCTAGCGGGCGAGGTCCTTGCCGCGCACCAGCGCCATCACGGCGTCGAGCGCGGCGGCCCACTGCTCCAGGGCGGCTTGCGGGTCGGCGGCCAGCGCCTTCACATACAAGCTGAACGCGTAGCCCTGCTGCGGAGTCTCCAGGTCGAGCAGCGCCGGCCGCAGCACGCAGTCCAGTGCGGCGTATGGATGGTCGAGCGGAGTTGCGAGGCGGGCGAGCCGGCGCAACCACTGCTCGTGCTTGTGAAACGATGTGAAAAGAGAGCGCTCCCGGGCGACCAGATCGATATAGCTGGCAAACCCGAAAGACAGACCGCTGCCTGCCGCGGTAGTTTCCACGTCGAGGTTCAACTGCATGTGCGATAGCTCCTCGCCCGCCAGCGGCCACACGTCACACTTCGCCGTGAACACCGGCGAACGCGTCGCATTCAGCGCGCGCAGCGCCCGCATCAGCGGCGGATACCGCTCGGCCTCGGGGATCGCATCGAAGTCATAGGGGTTGGCGCGAAGATCGACGAACGCCGCCTTGCCCTCGGGGTCCTTCCAGGGAACAACCAGGACCGGGTCCTCGGCAGAACATTCGGCGGACCACTCGGCGAGCATGCTTCCATTATCTCAGGACAGAGGATGGAGGGCGGCGTCTTCTGCGCGAGCCTTCCAATCGGAGAAGGCAATGTAGTAGAGAACTATGAGGTTGACCAGCGGAATCCCCACAAGAAAGCTGAGCGCGGGCGCGAACCTGCCTTCCTGAAGATCACCCAGTACGGGATGACGTACACAGGAATGATTATGAGGGACAAGACAAAGAGGAGTATCAGGTGAAACGGTTGGAACAAATCGCCCGTTACGAACCTCGGTGTTATTGAATTCCGTCCCATGCTAGGCTCGCAGGACCCGCCGGTCAAAGTAATAACAACGCAAGAGCACACCATGGATATTGGCCTTTGGCTTTCACGCGTGGGCGAGAACGAAGCGAAGCAGCGTTGTCTCTGCCCAGCGGCCGTCGTCGCCGCCGGCGCGGTCGGGCTTGGCAAGGAACGCGCAGTGGCCGCCGTGTTCGGTTTCGAGCAGGGTGATATGCGGGTTGGCTGCGATCTTGCCGAGCGTCTCCGGCGCGAGCATAACGAAGGGATCGTCGAGAGCGTGCACGATCAGCGTGGGCACGGCGATGCGATCCACGACCCGCGCGGCGGCAGCGCGGAAATAGTAATCCTCCGCGGACGCGAAGCCCGAGTAAAGTGCCGTGATGCGGTCGTCGAACTCCCACAGCGAGCCAATTCCGGTGGCTCGGTTGGGATCATAGGCTCGCGGAAAGAAGCGCACCTTGCGCCGGAAACGCTTGAGCAGGTTGCGCAGAAACCGCCGCTCGTAGAGCCGGTTCTGTGGCCGGTGCAACGCAGTGGCTGAGAGATCGAGGTCGATGGCGGGCGAGACGCCGACGACGGAGTGCAGTTGGCGCGGGGCATCCGCACCAAGTTCGCCGGCGAGCTTGAGCACCAGGTTGCCGCCCATCGAGTAGCCGATTAGTGCAATGCTCTCCAGGTGCTCGCGCTCCAGGAAAAAGCGCATCACCGCGCCGACATCGCCGGAGAGCCCGGAGTGATACAGCGTGGGTGTTAGCCGCGCCAACTCGTAGTTGCGGCCGCCGCAGTTGCGCATGTTCATGCGAATCACGTTGCCGCCGGCCCGCCACAGCTTGTTCGCATTGCCCACGACGTACTGCGATTCTGCTGAGCCTTCAAGTCCATGCACGATGATCGCCGTCGGACGCTGCCCGCGCACCTCGGCAGGCTGCCAGTGGCAAAGGCAAAGCACCTGGGTGGCAATCTGCGTGTCGCTCGCCGGGGAGACTTCGATCAGTTCCGGCGTGGGTGCGGGCAGATGGTCCTCGCGCGGCAAAAAGTTGCCGGCAATGGTCTGCAGGTGACCGTTGCGCAGCCAGCGTCGCGGCACAAAGGGCTGCACTGCAAACACAGCGGACTCATGCGGCGCCGAGGGACGTGTGTCGAGGGCCGCGCCGGTCGGAGGGCCCGAGGTTTCCGCGCCGTTCACCGCTTCCCTGCCCGGTCCGCGCAGGCTTTCAGAAATGCAACCGCGTTCAGCGCACCGCTGGGCTCGTCCTCGTGCTTGAAGTAGATGTAGACGTCCCGGTCGGCGGCGAGTGCCGAGAACCTTTCTGCGAATGCCGCAATCTGCTGCTCGCTGTAACCCCCGCTGCAGCGCAGGCGGTAACAGGCATGTGTGCGCGCGCATTGGACTTCGGGGGTGCGCAGATCGTCGCTCTCGGCGATGCACAGTGCGGCGTTGTGCAGGCGTAGCACCGCGTAGGTCTCTTCGGCGAACCAGCTTGCGTGGCGGAATTCGAATGCGGCCATGGGCGGCGTGGGACCGGCAAATGTTGGCGCGGAGAGGAAGTCGGCGAGCAGCGCCGGGTCGGCCTTGAAGTTTGGCGGAAGCTGGAACAATAGCGGCCCCAGCTTGCCCGCGGCGCGCACCGGCTCCAGCGCGTCGACGAACCGGCCTACGATCTCGTGGCAGTCGCGCAGGCGGCTGATGTGGGTGATGCGCTGCGGGGCTTTGAAGCTGAACCGGAAGCCGGCAGGCGTCGCCGCGAGCCATCCGGCCAGCGCCGTCGCGGTCGGAAACGCGCGAAAGGTGTAGTTGACCTCGACCGAGTTGAGCTGCGACGCGTAGAACTCCAGAAAGCGCTTTGCGGTTAGGCCCGCAGGATAGAAGACCGGCTTCCACAGGGGATACGCCCAGCCCGAGGTGCCGGCATGGATGCCAGTGGGCGCGTTAGCAGCGTTCACACTCTTTGACTCAGGCGCGGCGTCGGGCTGAGAGATTTTGGAGGATCGGGGCAAGGTTGACTCGGGGCAGGTCGATTCGGAACCAGGGCTCGTACGGCAACGAGCAGTCGATCGGGTGAAGATTGGGGCGGCTAGTGGGGGTCGAACCCAATCAAGATTTATAGAATCAGTAACTTACAGACTATAAACATGTCACAGTTGTCACGGTTGTCACAGTTGGCATAGCTCTAGCACAAAACTAGCACAAAGGCGTATCGAAAACGGTGCGTCGGGTTCGGTGGAACTCATCGCATTGGATGAACCGTTTCGGCCGATCACGCTTGGCTCTTCTCAGTTAAGGATAGCACCAAGCGGGAACTCGACGGGTACATCCTGGAATATCTCGCCCCCGATTTCGACCATGCATGGGTGACCTCAACCAGGCACTTTTGAAATCCAACCATCCTATGTCGCGTCATACGCGGAACCGCGGTCAGGGGTAAAGGCGACTGCTCGCAGCAGAATCGGCCCTGAACGATCTGATGCTCCGTGGCGTCCAGGCTCGACAGTGTCGAATTCGGACGAGCAAAGGCTCGTTGGCAGCGCGCCTACTCCCAGGTCATCCCAAGAGATCAGAACCCCTAAAAGGCCTTTTGGAACGCCTTCACGAGCCCTTCTGCTTTTTTGGAGTAGGTACTCTGCGCCTGGTCTTCCCCGCCAGGTTACGAGGCAATGTATCAGCCATGGCGCGAATAGCCGAGCACTCGGCTGTCAGGAGCGCCTTCGCGGCTACGGATCGCATTTCGCAGTACCAGCGCGCGAGGGGAGCAACGGCGCCTGGGTCGGAGGCCGGCTCAGCGTCCGTTTCTATCTTTTTGTTGGCAGACTCTTGAAGGAACCCGGCCGCGATCCCGCGGTCGCCACCGCCCCATAAAGCCAGCAGCGCCACACGAAGATCGGAGTCGATGTCACCGCTGGGACCTGCCTCCAACAAAGGAGGCCAACCAGCCTTCAGTGCCTTGCTGCCCGCGGCTGTGACCTTGTAGTCGGTTCGGCCGCGGACGCCGGGCTTCCCCTGGCGCACAACCCGCGCTTTCAGTAACCGCTTTAGCACGGGGATCGTGGCGCCCTGGGAGAGACCGGCTGTCTTCTGCAACTCGTAAGGGGTCGAGACCCCACCGACGATTAGCGCCAGGATGAATAGGTCCAGGTCGGTCCGCCGGCGCTTGTCAGGAGTCTGAGACATGTTGCCATCAGTATACGAACCTTTGCGCTCGCGATTGAGCCCGGATCAAGATCGCACACCGCACCGCGTCCTGCAGTTCTTCGTTTCCCGGCAGACACACGACCAGCCAGCGGGCGAACCAATGGGAATAGTGCTCCAGTCCCATCACGTCATCCTCTGCCTTCACTGGGCGCGCCCAGACCATCAGTTCGTAGGGAGTCCTAAGGGATGGTGGGAGCTTCTCTGCCGTAAGGCGACCCTGGTACAGGTCGAGAAGCTTACCGGCCTGGCCGAGGATGGATTCAATCTCCACCAGGACCAAACCCTGCTCATGGATCCAACGCTGTGCGGCCTCAAAGAGTGCCAGGAGGCGCGAGTCGACAGGGGAAAGGCCAACTTCCGGTGCGGTTGTCTCGTTCATTGGGCAACACCAGCAAAACAGAGGGAGGAGAGTTCCGTCTCGAGCAAGGCGGTCATGCGGAAGGGGTCGGCGAGATTGCTGAGGCATAGCCGATTCCGATTCCAGATGGATTCAAGCAACGGGGTCAGTTCTGGCTGGCTGGGTGGATGCCCTACGTAGCGGGCAGCAGCGCCCAGGGCAAAGATGAAAAGCAGCGCGCGAGCCTCGGATGGCAGCTCGGCGAACGGAACCGGTGAAGTACGGGAAGTGATCATGATTTGAGTCTGACTGACCCCGCCTTCGAGCCAAAGGTATGGGTCGAATGATCGTCACCGGTTGGGAATTTCGCCGGGGGGAATACTTGCAATCCTCGGGGAAACTGATCGGTAAATGCTGGCCGACTTGAACGAAGCCGCTGGTGCGGCGGACGCGTTCGCGTGCGGCTGACCGGGATAGTTTGGGACGCAGAGGAGGAACTCTCTGTGAACCAACTACGCCAGCTCATGCTTGAGGAGTTGCGCCGCCGCAACTTCGCCGATACGACCGTCCGCACCTACCTGCACAGTGTTGCCCACTTCAGTCAGTACTTCCGTCGTCCGCCGGATCAGCTCGGCCCTGAGGATATTCGCAAGTATCAGGCAGCGCTATTCACCACGTTCAAGTTCAGCCCGAACACCGTGATCCTGCGGCTGGCAGCTCTGCGTTTCTTCTACATTCACGTATTGAAGCGCGGCTGGAGCATCGCCGAGACGCCCTATCCGAAGAAGGTGCGTCATCTTCCAGGGGTACTCAGTCAGGAAGAAGTCGCGCGACTGATTGAGGCGGCGGATACACCCTTTCATCGCATCCTGCTGATGACGATGTATGCCACCGGTGCACGCCGCGCAGAAGCGGCTCATCTGAAGGTCGGTGACATCGACAGCAAGCGGATGGTTGTCCATATCCGGGAGGGCAAGGGCGGCAGGGACCGCGATGTCATGCTTAGCCCGAAGCTGCTCGATGAACTTCGCATCTACTGGCGAGGACTCCGGCGCAAGCCGAAGGAGTGGCTATTTCCCGGCAACCGCTGGCACACATCCAGCCATCCTGTGACCACCAAGGTCCTATGGAGTGCCTGTCAGATTGCTGCGGAACGGGCCGGCCTCGACAGCAGGCGGATCCATCCGCACACCTTGCGACATTGTTTTGCCACGCACCTTCTCGAAGCCGGTGCCGACCTGCGCACCATTCAGATACTGCTCGGCCATCGCGACCTCGAGGTCACTACCGTCTACCTGCATCTCTCGCAACGGCATCTCAGCGCAACCGCCAGCCCGCTCGATGGCCTCACTTTCTCTTCCCCAGGAGGACACAAGCACAGCTCATGAGCCGGCCTCTCGTGGAGATGGCCGACATCGTCCGCTGTGCTGGACAGTCTTTCCTTGAACACAGCCACAGGTGGATCAACTGGCAACACCAGAAGGTGCTGTTGGCTATTGCGCGTTGCCGCACCGCCGCGCTGGGCGGACATCGCGACCGTTGCACCGGCTGCGGACATACGACCACCATCTCCTACAACTCGTGCCGAAACCGGCACTGCCCACGCTGCCAGGGCAACGCGCGCCGACGCTGGCTCCAGGCGCGCGAGCGGGAACTGCTGCCCACTCGCTACGTCCATGCTGTGTTCACTCTGCCGCGTGAACTGGCACCGCTGGCATTGCAGAACAAGCGGCTCATCTACAACCTGCTCTTTCACGCCAGCGCCGAGACCTTGCTGGAGATCGCCCGCGATCGGCGACACCTCGGCGCCGAGATCGGCTTCTTCAGCGTGCTCCACAGTTGGAATCAGCGCTTGCAGTTTCATCCTCATATCCACTGCGTCATTGCCGCCGGCGGCCTCGCTCCGGATCACTCCAGCTGGATCTCCGCCCGGCGTTCCTTCTTCCTGCCCATCGGTGTGCTCAGCCGCGTCTTCCGCGGCAAGTTCGTCGCCGGACTGCGCAACGCCTTCCAGCGAGGGGAACTCCAGTTCCACGGCAGCTTGCTGCCTCTGGCCCAGCCGCGCGCCTTCGCTGCCTGGCTGCGCGTGCTGTTCCGTCACGACTGGGTCGTCTACTCCAAGCGACCCTTCGGCGGGCCGGAACATGTGCTGCGCTATCTCGGCGCATACACCCATCGTCGCCATCTCGAACTCCAGGCTGATCGCTCTCTCCAAGGACAACGTCACCTTCCGCTGGCGGGATTCAGCCCATGGCAACAAGAAGAGGCTCATGACCCTGGATGTCGAAGAGTTCCTGCGCCACTTCCTTCTCCATCTGCTGCCGCCGGGATTCGTGCGCATCCGCAACTTCGGCTTCCTTGCCAACCGCAACCGCGCCACTCTCCTGCCGCTCTGCTTCCAACTGCTGGGCGGCGCGGAGAAGACAATTGCTTCCGAGACTTCACCGTCCACCAACCAGGTTCACTCCCTCTGGAACTGTCCAGTCTGCGGCGGAACCATGCGCGTCGTCGAACGGTTCTCCGTCGCTCAACTCCTACTTCGCTCACCACCGCAACCAGACCGGTGCGCTGCATGAACCACTGTTCCCATCTTCGGCCTTTGCCCGCGCTTCGGCGCACACGCAGATCCCTTGCCTTAACTGGGAAAAACTCCTCGGCCACTGGTCGTCTCAACCGCCCCCTGACACCGCTGTGCGAGGCTTCCAAGCCCGGTTCACGCATCCAAGCGGCAGATCGCACCCATCACAGCCAGTTCATGCACCCACTAGACTCGCTCGACCCCATTCAAAATACATAGCCCCCTGTGGGCGGCTTCCTTCAAGTCGCTGTATCCGAAGCGCCCCCCAAGCGCATTCGAACTAAAACCGCCGCGTGTGGGCGCTCCAGATACAGCACTAAGACTTCCCGTTACCAATCGGTTCCATGATGAGCGCAATGGCTTTTCGCCATAAGAACGTACCTCATCGTCGATATCTGCAATGTGTCGGCTTAGTGGGGTCTTGGATGCAACCGCATTTGATGCGGATACGCTGGAACCGAACTAGAGCAGGTTGGCGTACTCGGCGCGGGCTTGCTTCAGTATGGGTATGTCCGGGTCAGCATTTTTCCAAAGCGTCAAGAAATCCTGGTAGGCAATTCTTGCCTTAGCTTTATCTCCCGATAAGACGAGCGCCCTGCCGAGCTGCAGGTGCGCGAGTGCTCCAATGGGATCGCTGTTGACGATTCCACGGTGGTCGAGAATCTTCTGGAACTCCATGGCCGCTTCAGCACCCTGGCGGGCCGCCAGATGAGCCTCTCCGCGGACATAGACGGGATAGAGTGCCCCATATAGCGCATGGGATGCGCCTAGTTCATAAGGAACGGCAACCTCCAGCCGATGGATCGCCTGCGACGCGTCGCCCTGATTCAGGGCGATTTGCGCGCGGAGCACTGGCAGGTAACTGAATTGCACCACGGTGTCCTCGGGAAAGCGCTTTAGCAGAGCGTCGGCGATCGACTGCGCACGGGGAGTATCTCCGGAGAGGGCCAACGCCAAGGCAGCACCATACTGAACCTCCGGGTCATTTGAGACATTCAGTGCGGCCGCAGCGCTTTTTCTGGCTAGAGGCGTATCTCCGAAAAAGGCCTCTCGCAGAGATTCTCCAACTTCCCACAGAGCCGCTCTCTCCGGCTGCGCCTGCTGCCGGGCTTGGTCGATGGCGCGCTGCGACAGTATTCTTGCCTCCTGCAGGTGTCCCGAGTACGCCGAAGCGAATGCCTCTTTGTTGGATATCCAAGTCTCACCCCCGGGTCTTTCCCGAGCTCGCGCGGCCACGCGTGCCATTCCTGCGCCGTCGCCTTTCAGGAACGCAATGTCGTATTCCAGCATGATGAACTCGTCGATCTCCAGCCCACGTCCCGCCGCGCGCCCGAGGGTGTTCTCCGCCTCGTCAAGGTGATCGAGGTAGACGTTGTTCACTGCGATGTTGAAATAAGCGATGCCAAAATCCGGGTCAAGCTCGACCGCCTTGCGGCCTTGTTCAAGGGCCTCTTCATATCGTGCTGCGGCTTTATTTGTATTGCCGGACAACATCACGTGGGGTATCGCCTCGCGAGGATAGGCATGCGCCCATGCTTCACAGGTCTCTCGCGCCTCTTCCAGGTTTCCCGTTGCCAGGATCTGGTAGTTCGCTGCGATCAGAAACTTTTCCGGATCGCTGGTGCGATCCCGTAGCTGCCAGGCCCTCGTAGTGTTCTCGGCGGATAGGCCGGGTTCATCGAGATCGGCGTATTCGCGTCCCATGGTTGAATAGGCCAGAGCAAAATTGGGATCGATCTCCACGGCATGCCGAACGAAGGGCAGACCGGCCAGCGCTCCGCTTGATGTGTGCAGCTTCCACCCCTCGCTGTACGCCTCCAGCGCTTCAAGTGAAGGGGTTGTTGCTTCTGCGAGTGGCCTGTTGTGCTCCTGGATTGTGGTCAGCGATTCACCTACTTTTTCTCTGAAGCGGCTCGCAATCTGGCCCAGAGCGGTCAGCACGTCTTCCTTTCTTGCTGCCTGCACCTGCTCCCGGTCGAGGACCTCGCCAGTCCTGCAACTCTTGGCTTGTAGCTCCAGGACGTACTGGCTGCCGAGAGGAACGATCGAACCCTCCAGTACCGCGGCGCTGCCGGTACGTTCGCAGACTCCGCGAGCCACCTCCGGAGTAAACCTCGCATCGGCTTGATGGCCCATCAACAGCAGCGTCCGCTGGATACGCTGGTCCGAGATGAGACTGAGGAAGGGCGACTGTTGAAGTTGGATGGCCAACCCCTCACGAAGCGTCCCGTCAAATAGCGGATCGCCGGAAGAGTTGACGAAATCGGCCAGCACAACCGTATCTTTTGCCGTGAAAACTGCATTACGCCGCGAGTTGAGCCACCAAATGCCCCCAGCAACGGCAACCAGGAGAACGACCGCAGCCGCAATCCATCTCCACTGCTTCGTCTCCTTCACCTCCACCTGCAGCCTGGAATGGCTGGCTGCGATCACCGCGATCTCCTGCTCAGGAATCAGTTGCACGCTCTCAGCGAGCCGGTATCCGAGTCCGGGTACGGTAACGATGTAGCGGTGATCCTGCGCCGTCTCCCCCAGCGCCTTGCGCAGCATAAAGATGGTGCGGCTCAGGTTGGCCTCTTCGACAAACGTGTCCGGCCAGACTGACTTCATCAAGTCGTCTTTGGTGACGACCTGCTTGTGGTTCCGAATCAGTACCAAAAGAACCTGAAAGGTCTTTGGCGTCAGCGGGACTGACTCGCCACCACGCAGCACTGTTTCTCTTTCGGGATCCACCCGGAAGGGTCCGAACGCATACAGTTCCTTCGTTTTGGGGCCCAGGCTCGCGGACATCGGGTGGCACCCCACCTTCACAGCCATGCGTGAGGTTTGAAGTTTAGCACGTATCGGAACTCAGGCCGATAAAATGCCGCGCTGAGAGGCCTCCGCAAGCTGCTCTTTCTTCAGAGGTTATTGCCTTGGAGAAAGTGTCAGAAGTTTTCAAGTCATCCGGAAGGACTTTTTCGGTGGTGGAGCGGCAACCTGCTCTCGTTCCAACCACTCGGTTCCACTTTGGAAGCAGGTCTCTATGGCGAAGCAAACGGTAATTACGGTCGAAACGGATTCTCTGTTGATTGTCCGTGGCCGGAGTTCGATCCGTGCATGGTGTCCACGATGCGCGGCGCAGGCGGAAATGATCGCGATGGAAGACACCGGAGTGGTCTCGAACCTGGACCAACCCGCATTGGAGGAGTGCCTCAATTCGGAGGAACTCCATCGATTGCAGGCGCCAAATGGCTCGACGCTCACTTGCCTGAATTCGCTGCTCGCTCTCGTGCAGAAACCAAGAAACAGCTAACTGCCGCACCCGCGGCTGGGAAACAAACATAAGGAGACGATATGAAATCCAGATTGCCTTTTGCCAATTCGATCGTAGTTTTAGCCCTTCTCGCGATGCCGCTTGCCTCCAGCCCACAGCAATCCCTGGGACAGCAAGCGAAACCTTTCAGCCACTACACCGTTACCGACCTCGGCGTCTTGAAAGCAGGTACGAATTCTTCAGGGTTCGATATGAATCATGCAGGATGGGTCGGCGGATCCTCGAACCTCACTCCCGGCGGCCCGCAGCACGCCTTCATCTGGTACGGCGGCGGCCCATTGCAGGACCTCGGCACATTGCAAGGCGAAGCTTGCCCACAATGTAACAGCGGCGCAGACGGTCCGAACGCCTCCGGAGAAGCGCCCATCGGCTCCGAGATCTCCACGCCCGATCCGGACGGCGAAGATTTTTGCGGCTTCGGAACCCATCTGGAATGTCTCGGCGCCATTTGGCGCTTCGGCAAACTCACAGCGCTTCCCAAACTCCCAGGCGGGCACAATGCCAATGCTTTCGGCATCAACGATCTCGGCCAGGTAGTCGGGTTTGCAGAGACTGGCGTTAAAGATCCAACGTGTGTCACTGCAACCGCTTTTCAGGTCTTCCGTTTTCAAGCTGTCAAATGGGAGAGAGATGGCGAGATCAAGGAACTGCCCCCACTCCCCGGCGACACCGTCGCATTCAGCTTCGGTATTAATGACCGAGGCCAAGCCGTCGGCTCGTCGGGCACATGCGCAACCCAGGGTCTGCCGCCTGCGAACGTCACAGGACTGCACCCCGTGCTCTGGGAGAAAGACGGCACACCGACCTACCTCGGAACCCTGGGAGACGCGGCGAATACCATGTTCAATGCCGCTAGCAGCATCAATGGACTAGGGGATGTTGTCGGAACGTCTCAGTTTACCGACGGCACTGTTCATTCATTCCTGTGGCGAAAAGGGATAGGCATGAGGGACCTTGGCACGCTTCCTGGAGCCTTCGCAACGGTAGCCGGCTGCTGCAACACCGTCAACAACCAGGACGAGGTAGCTGGCTTTTCAATCGATGAGACTGGGATGCGCGCATTCCTGTGGCGTGACGGGGCGATGGTGGACCTCAATACCCTCGTTCCAGCGGACTCGCCGTTGTATCTGCTGGCGGCTTACTCGATTAACGATGCAGGAGAGATTACGGGCCAGGGGTGTGTGTTGCCGGACTGTTCCGTAATGCACGCGTTTCGGGCTACTCCGAAGTAACTAAATTGCCGACGCGAAGTGTAGCACGCAGGATTGAAGCGGGGTCAGCGTTGATTCATTCTCAACGCTGGCCCGGCTTCGCGCTCTATTGTCGAGAGAGTTGCACGTCAGTTGCTGCTAACAGATGGGATGAGAAGGCCGGTCTCCGACGGGATGCGTTAAGCTCCCAAGTTATCGACGCGCTCTAAGCGCAGGAGACAAGGAGACCGGCTATGAGGAAGCCTAGCACTAAGGCAGTACGTGGAAAAGGAAAACTGCAGGATGAGCAGCTACGTGCTTGGAAACGCGCCAGTGTTGATTACTATGAAGTCCACAACATGAATGCCCATTGATGCCAAAATCCATTGGTCAGTTACGCCGCTTGGGCGTATCTGCGACGGATGATCGAACTGCCTGTAATGTTGGACGGTCTCAACCGGCGTTTCCGACCCTGGGCGAACTTGCCGCAAAGCGCGGATGAGACGGTCTTTCGGAGGCGCGAGAGACTATGCGCCACTGAATCAGAAATCGCTTTGTGACAAACATCACCTTCGTAGCCCGCGATTCAGGTGCCCCACTGAAACACCTCCGACGGAACCCTAAACCCGTGGTTAGGTGGGCAATGCCGCGTCTTGCCGTTGAATACCATGGACCAGTTCCCGGTGCCGGAGAAGCGCTTCTTTTCGTTTGTCTCGGATTCTTAGGGCATTCTGAACTTGCGGTGTCAGCAATATCATCTGCAAGTCATTTCGCTCTTGTCCGTAACAGCGCAGTGCGAACTCAAGGCTATGATGCGCGGCGCTGGCGGAAGAGTAAGCTTGGAAAAGCTCTTGGCATTCGTAACAAAACGTCGCTACTGGCCTGCCGACCATCGAGTGACTCCTCCGTATCCGAGGTTCGGCTAGTAGAGGTTGCTCTGGATGGTGCGGAGGAGTTTGTTGGCTTGATCTACGTAGGCTGTCTTTGCCTACAAGGTCCTGTTCGCCCAGGATATCCAGCGTAGCATTCTTGCCCTTCGGGGATTTTGCGCTGAGCTGTACAACTCCCGTTTGAATGACAAACACCGAGTCACTGGTATCACCCTCGGCGAAGATCACTTGTTCTCTTCCGAAGGCATATCATCTCCCTCCCCGCTCCCGCGGTTGTGAGGAAGGTTTTCGGGTCGAAACGGCTTGCTGGCTTGGCCAAAAGGTCCGCCTCTCGATTATAGGAACACCACATTAGAGCACGCATACCGCGATGGGGCTGTTCACTATTGCTCTAAACAGCCTCGGAAGTTGGAGCCGAGCCTCCGCCCATAATCAGTCAAGGCGACGAAGTTCCCCCAATACGGCGTTTTGACCAAATTCAATACGCCGAACCCGCCGCCCTGCGCCTCAATCAACGCCTGCGGGAGACCTTGGGCTTTCAAACGCCGGCAAGTAAACTGCAAGCTAGTGTTGCATCGACCAGTTGAGCCGGCACGACTTTTCGGGCAATGTAAGCGAAGGCGATCTGGCAAGGAGTAATTCGTAAAAGAAGTCACGACCTCTCACGGAGGGTTGGGAGATCTCGCGCACAAATCGGGAGGGTGCGCGCACTTTGACTTGACACTCGCTTGAGGTCGCTATCGTTCGAGGGCGGCACGCAGCGCGGCTTCAAGGTCTATGCTCGCTGCGGCAGCGTTCTTCGACGAAATGCCCAGCGTGGTGAGCGCTTCCTGCGTGGCATGGGCGAGACTTCCCGTGGGATCTGCCCGCATCAAGGTCATTGGTCCGACGCTTTCGAGGGTCGCCGGTACGACGGACAGAACCTGCATCGCGCGGTCGCGCTCACCGGCGTCCACGAGGAGCTTGGCGAGCGCACCGAACAGGAGCGCGGTGTCAATTTCGAAGTGAAGGGGCACGAGGAATACGAGCGCCTCCTCCAGGATCTGGCGGCTTGCGCTCACGTCTCCCTGCGCCATCGTGGCACTGCACAGGCAGGTGAGCGCGTCGGCACGCGACCAGAAGGTCGATTTCTCGCGCGACAAGGCGGCGGACTCCGCGAAGAGGCCGCGGGCTGCGGTCAGGTCGCCGCGCAAGATGCACAGGCGTCCCTGGCTGGTCCGACCGAACGCCTGACCGTCCGGATCGCCGATCGTCCGCGCATACGCGACCAGCGCGTCCGTAGCTTCGGCGCAGGCTTCGAGGTCACCGGCCGTCGCGTGGAACCAGACCAAGATGACGCGCGCCCAGCTCTCGATCCAGTGCTGTCGCGTCTCGACCGCCAGGTCGACGGCGCGCGAGAGCATCGGCAAAGCGCGCTCCGGCGCGGCGGCCATCAAGGTCATGCCGCAAGCCACCATGGCGGAGGGGAGGTAAACGCGTTCGCCGGCCCCCTCGAGGACAGAGACGACTCTCTCGAGCATCGGCGCGAGCCGCGGGTCGGGGTCCAAAGCCTTGCAGCGATGCGCTTCCTCGCATGCGACCGCCGCGAGGACGGGATCGTCGGCTTCTCCCCCTAGCGCCAACTCGTCGTAGAGCTCCCGGGCCTCGCGCGCGCGCGCGTGCAGCAGCAACCAGAAGGCGAACTTGCAGTAGATGTCCCACAGGAGCGTGCGGTCGCCCGTGGCAGATGCGAAGCGCAGCGCGGCGCGCGCGTTTCCTTCCTCGGGCGCGAGCCGCTGCCGCCAAAAGGGCATCTCGCCGTATCGCAAGCAGGGCCCCTGCGCAGCTCCAAGGAGATCGCGCACCCAGTGCGCGTGGCGCGTGCGGGTCTGCTGCTCCTCACCGGCCTCGCCCAGACGTTCGAGCGCGAACTCGCGCACGGTCTCAAGCAGGTGAAAGCGCGAGAGGCAATCTTGTTCCCCGCAGGCGAGGAGGCTCTTGTCGGCCAGCGAGGTCAGCCCGTCCAGAGTATCGACGCCAGTGTCCACGGTGATTTCGGCGGCAGCCTCTTCGGAGAAGCCGCCCGTAAACGCGCCGAGGCGTCGGAAGAACGCTTGCTCGTCGGGCCGTAGCAGGTCGTAGCTCCAAGAAAGCGCGGCGCGCAGTGTCCGTTGGCGAGCAGGCAGATCGCGACGCTGGCTTGTGAGCAAGGACAGCGATCGATCCAGACGCGGCAACATCGCCTGCGGAGAGAGGACGCGCGTCCGCGCGGCGGCCAGCTCGATGGCCAACGGAAGGCCATCCAGGCGGCGGCAGATTGCTGCGACCGAGGCGTGATTCTCGGCGTCAATGCAGAAGTCCGGTCGCATCTCCCGGGCACGCTGCTCAAACAGGGCCATGCAGGGGGACAGCGCGCCTTCGCCGGCGGCATCGAGCGCGAGCGGCGGCACCGGTTGCTCGTGCTCGCCCTGCACCCGCAGCGACTCGCGCGACGTGACCAGGATCTTGAGCTGTGGACAGGCAGCGGCGATGCGCGCGACGGCGGGCGCAGCGTCGAGCACCTGCTCGAAGTTGTCGAGCACAAGCAGCGCGCGCTTGCGGCGCAGGTGGGCGACGAGCAGCTTCTCGGGCTCGCCACCATCCGGGGGCAGCGGGATCTCGAGCGTCGTTCGAATGGCCGGGAGCACGTCCTGCGGAGCGCGGACGCCGGCGAGCTCGACGTAGTAGACGTTGCCTTCGAAGGCGGCTCGCTGCGTGTGCCCAACGTGGATCGCGAGGCGGGTCTTTCCGGTGCCACCCGGTCCCGTCAGCGTGACCAGGCCGACCTCCGGGCGCCCTAGCAGATCCGCGATGGACGAGACGAGCGGCGCGCGGCCAATCAAGTCGCCGCGCTCGAGCGGGAGCTCGTACCGGGGCGGGGTGTCAGGCTCCGCCGGCGCGGGCGCGACCGCTGCCTCGGTGCGCCCAGCCGTGCCAGGCGCCGTGGCGAAGCGCTCCGTGAGCATGACCGCCAGGTCGTCCTTGACGAGCTCGCGCAGCTCGTCGGCGTCGGCGAACGAGCGGTACGACACGCGGTCGTCCGACTGAATGCGCTTGATGAGCTCGGCGAGGCGAATTTCCCGTGCGTCGCCGCGCTTAATGTAGATGAGCTTGGGCATCGGGCCCGAGAGCAGATACTCGTCCTCGAGGCCGGAGATCGTCGAGCCGGGCGCCACCCAGCCGTAGCGCTGCCAGTAGATCCCGACGAAGACGTCGCTCTGCGCCAGGTAGGCGCGGTAGAGGTCGCGCGGCGGGTGTGGGCGCGCGCCGAGCTCGAACATCACTGGCGTGAGCCGGATGGAGCGCACCGCCTCTGACACGGCCGCGCGCTCGGCTGCCAACTCCTGCAACGTGGAGCTGACGAACACGCGCAACCGCTGGTCCGGTGTGCGGATCGATGCGGAGGCCTCGCTGACGGTCATAGCGTAATCCAAGATTGAACCATGAGCCTGCCGGACGGAGCGCCTCGCGAGCTCAGGTCGCCGATACGGCCGTCGCGCGCTTGGCAAGGCGAACGAGGCCAATCGTTAGAGTCACCCCACAGGCAAGCATGGTCATGTGGAAGGCAATTTCAATAAAAAGTAACCCATGCATGTTGAACCCATTGTGCATGTGCAGGTTATCGTGCATCCACCAATTCCCCATAAACCAACAAAGAGTAATGAACAACAACTTGTTGAGCCACGGTGCCCCAAGACTCAAGCCACGGATCGCCGGCCATCCAAATATGGCGAACGCTACGGCAAAACCAAAGGCCAGCGCCTCAATGGCCGAGAGTGCAATATAGCCGGGCAGAAGATTCGCCGGCGGCATAGGAACGTCGGGGCCCGCCGGCCAAATCCGTGGTCCAGTTATAAAGGCCACAAGGCCGATTACACCGGTCACGAGGAACATCCCCCATGCTCGACTCACGTTCTTCATCTCCTTCAATCCCCTTTCGTCAAGGTTTGAGTTGCGGACCTCGCGGTGCCTAAAATTTATACGCCAGCGGGACGCGTGCGTCGAGTGATATGGCGAAGCTATAGGATCGAGGTGGGTGACACGGACAGGTTGACTCAGCATCAGGGAGGTAGCATCGGAGTTCCCTGAAAACGGGGCGGTAAATTGGCCAACAGCCCCCAGGCGATTCTTACCGAAATCGCGGGCGTTTTGAGCAAGTTCAATTTGCCGTTTCCGCCTCCGGCGCCCCCATGCATGACTCGGGCGATCCGGGCCAGCCGACTTCGCTGTATTTGCCCAGAGTACGACCGATAAGAAGGACGATGGGAAAGACAATCCGCTGAATGATCGGCGGCGGCAACATAACCGCCTGCGTGCGTCGATGCCGCCACAATACGTGGGCCAGGTAGAAGATGGGTGGCCTGCCGGACGGGCCAGCGTTGAGAACCGCAAAGATCGCCTGCAGGTAGCGATCAAGGTCCTCTGCTGGGGTCACCTGGCCACTTATCTCCAGGAGGTTCTCCCCGGCATTCCACCAGCTATGAACGATCCCGACAGGAAAGACTGCCGTTCCTCCGACGGGAACAGTGATCTTCTCGTTTCCAATGCGGGCTCCGAGTGTTCCAGCTTTCACCGTGCCTTCTTCGCGCTCTCGGAAATGCACGTGAGGTGGCGGACCACTGGATCGTGGCGGCAACGAACCCTCGATAGTCAAAACGGTTCGGCCAGCGGCGTCGCGCACTCGCCGCATCCTCAGGATCTCTCCGGTGTGCCTGTTCTCCAACTCTAGGAAGTTATCCATCAAATTCTCCAAAGTCCGGAACAGCCATCGTCCCGACAGAGGTGTCAATGCTCAGGAGCGGTGGCCTTCACGGCCCCCGCAAACCGACTTTCTCATCGGTGAGCTTTTCCGGCAGAAGCTAGGCTAACATGCGGGGACCGCCCGACCTTTTCTCTGCCGGCAAACGGGGTTGCGGTAAACACGCCCAAGCTCGGACGACGATGCGGAGTTGCGGAATTCGCCTGTCGGCCTTCAGAAAATCGAACCCATGATCAGGATAGGCAGAGGTCCCATCTGGTTGAAAAAGAATAGCCAACCCAGAATTCCACCATGACGTTCGACATCCGGCCATCCTTCATCAATATTCCCCTTGCCATCATCCATCTAGAGGGCATATATCCGTGAACGCAGTCAGAGAGGTGGTTAGCGTGGACACGCAAACTAAACAGAGCGATCAATCTGAACTACTGAACCCGAGCTTTGCAGATCAGAAACCGCTGGATGATAACGACAACGAGCCTACTTGGACGTGTCGTCCGCCGGACTGGCGCGACGATAACGAAGACCTGTAGAGAAAACCTCTACGCCGACCCAGATCCGCGCGGGTCATACTCGGCTGGTCGTACCCGCTAGCCATGGTCATCACTCTCCTGGTTGTGCCCGCTCCCCATCATTGCAGGGTTCTGGTCGAATGCCCAAGGACGACGGTC
>Ga0181520_10000462_pt1 | contig 90380 bp, 75 predicted proteins | sample PEATcosm2014_Bin_29_FD_132451 | JGI IMG/M metagenome (GOLD analysis project Ga0181520, IMG submission 132451) | Peatland microbial communities from MTU Mesocosm Facility, Houghton, MI, USA - PEATcosm2014_Bin02_30_metaG | ecosystem: Environmental > Terrestrial > Soil > Wetlands > Peat | place... | reverse complement strand
CCGAATTGCACATTGGTCACTGTCCGCTCGGGATCCTCTCTCCCTTTGCTCTCCACCTCGAATGCGGTTAGAATTTCTTGTACACAGCCTGATCAGGTTTCCAGTCCGTCTACTCCGCCTGAGATTTTCACAGCTACGCCTGTGTACGACTTCACGCAGTCCATCTGCGTCTGTGTTTGGAGACAAGAGTGAGCAAACCAAAGACCGCGGTGGTTCTCGGAGCCCAATGGGGCGATGAGGGCAAGGGCAAGATTGTTGACGTACTTTCCGACAACTTCGAAGTTGTCGCGCGCTACGCCGGAGGACACAACGCCGGCCATACCGTCACCATCTCGGGCAAAAAATTCGTCCTCCAGCTCATTCCCTGCGGCATTCTCCGCCAGGAATCCCAGGCCGTCATCGGCAACGGCGTCGTTCTCGATCCCTTTGCCCTCATGAAGGAAGTCGTCACTCTGCGCCTTGCCGGACTCAATGTCACCGGTCCCGCAGATCGTGGCTCTGCCGCCAATCTTTTCATCAGCAATCGCGCCCACGTCATTCTTCCCTACCACCGCATGATCGAGCTCGGTGCCGAGAATGCTCCCGGACGCGTCAAAATTGGAACCACCTCACGCGGCATCGGCCCCACCTACGAAGACAAAATGGCTCGCCGCGGACTCCGCATCGCCGACCTGCTCGACAAGCAGCTTCTCAGGAAGCACATCCAGAACGCCTGCAAGGAAAAGAACACCATCGCCCACGCTCTCTTCAACGGCGAAGCCATCGATCCCGACGAAATGTATGAGCAGTATGCCGCCGTCTCCGATGAGATCGCGCCCTTCGTCGCCGACACCGCACTGCTGCTCAACCGCGCCATCCGCTCCGGCAAGAGCGTAATGTTCGAAGGTGCGCAGGGAACCATGCTCGACATCGACCACGGCACCTATCCCTTCGTCACCTCCTCCAGTGCAACCTCCGGCGGAGCATCCATCGGGACCGGCGTTCCGCCCACCTCTATCTCCACCGTCATCGGAGTCACCAAGGCCTACTGCACCCGCGTCGGCGAAGGCCCGTTCCCCTCAGAAATTCACGGCCCCCTCGGCGAAGCCGTCCGCAAGAAGGGCAACGAGTATGGCGCAGTCACCGGACGTCCTCGCCGCTGTGGCTGGGTCGATCTGCCTCTGCTTCGCTACTCCAACATGATCAACGGCACCGAGTGGCTCGTCGTCACCAAGCTCGATGTGCTCGATGAACTCGCTGAAATCCCCGTCGTCGTCGGCTACAAAATCGACGGCAAGCCCGTCGAGGAAATCCCCGCGCAGGACTCCGGATACCGCAAAATCGAGCCCATCATCGAAACTCTTCCTGGCTGGCAGCAGGAAACCTTCGGCATCACCGAGCACGACAAGCTCCCGAAGAAGGCGCAGGATTATCTCCGCTTCATCCAGAAGGAGACCGATGCAAAAATCGGTATGGTCTCCACCGGTCCCGACCGCGGCCACACCATCTTTGTCGACGACTTCTCAGCCTTTCTCAAAAGCTGATGTAATGCGTCACGTGATGAGCAACTAAGGTTGAACTCAGATGGAGGCTTTTGTACTCGGCCTCCAATCTCTAAACCCGATTACTTCTCGATGAGTTGGAGGAGGTATTTGCCGTAGCCGCTCTTTATGAGTGGTAAGGCAAGTGCCTCCAGTTGAGAGCGGGTGATGTATCCCATGCGATAGGCAATCTCTTCAGGGCTGGCGATCTTAAGACCTTGGCGCTTTTCGAGGGTGGCAATGAAAGAGGAGGCTTCGAGCATGGAGTCGTGGGTTCCGGTGTCGAGCCACGCCGTGCCTCGGCCAAAGCTGACCACATTGAGCTGGCCTCGTTCGAGGTAGAGGCGGTTGAGGTCAGTGATTTCCAACTCGCCCCGAGCTGATGGCTTAAGCGAGCGGGCAAGGCCGACGACTTGGGAATCGTAGAAGTAGAGGCCGGTGATGGCAAAGCGCGAGCGGGGATGAGCAGGTTTTTCCTCTACGCTGATGGCGCGGCCGCCCGAGTCGAACTCCACAACGCCGTACGCAGAGGGGTCCTGGACAGCATAGGCAAAGATGGTAGCTCCAGTTTCCAAAGCAGCCTTCTGCTGCAGAAGCTTGGACATGTCTTGGCCGTAGAAGATGTTATCGCCCAGCACAAGGGCGCACGGCGAGCCGCCGATGAACTGTTCCCCGATGAGGAATGCTTGGGCGAGGCCATCAGGACTGGGCTGCTCTGCGTACTCAATCTGAACTCCCCACTGTTGGCCCGAACCCAGCAACTCGCGAAAGCGCGGCAGCTCCATGGGCGTGGAGATGAGCAGGATCTCGCGGATTCCTGCCAGCATCAGAGTGCTCAGCGGGTAGTAAACCATTGGCTTGTCGTAAATGGGAATGAGCTGCTTGCTGATCGCAAGCGTCGCCGGATAAAGGCGCGTGCCGGAACCTCCAGCGAGAATGATGCCTTTCATCTTGCCCCCCGGGTCTCGTAATTGGCTGTAATCCATTCGCGATAGTCTCCGCTTGTGACCTGCTCGATCCATGCAGAATTGGAGAGATACCACTCCACCGTACGCCGGATTCCGGTGGTAAAGGTTTCGCGCTGACGCCAATTGAGATCACACTTGATCTTGGACGCATCGATGGCGTAACGGCGGTCGTGGCCGGGACGGTCCTTGACGAAGGTGATGAGGTGATCATGCGGAGCCCCTGCAGGGTGGAGTTCATCCATGATGGAGCAAATCGTGGTGACCACGTCGATGTTGGCCATCTCGCTGTCTCCGCCTATGTTGTAGGTTTCTCCGGGCACGCCTTTTTCGAGCACCAGGGCGATCGCCTCGCAGTGATCTCCGACATAGAGCCAGTCGCGAACGTTTCGTCCATCTCCATAAATGGGGAGAGGCTTGCGATTGAGGGCGTTGAGTATGACGAGCGGGATTAGTTTTTCAGGAAACTGAAAAGGGCCGTAGTTATTGGAGCAGTTGGTAGTGAGTGTGGGCAACCCATATGTGTGGCGATAGGCGCGGACCAAATGGTCGCTGGCGGCCTTGGAGGCAGAGTAGGGACTGTTGGGTTCGTAGGGATGGCTCTCGGTAAATGCTGGATCGTTGGGCCCGAGCGATCCGTAAACTTCGTCCGTGGAGATGTGCAGGAAGCGGAAACGCTCTTTGGCCTGGGAGGAGAGCGAGTGGTAATAGGCAAGAGACTCGCGGAGTAGGCGAGAAGTCCCAACTACGTTGGTCGAGATGAACTCCTCAGGGCTGACAATGGACCGGTCTACGTGGCTCTCAGCAGCAAAGTTCACGACTGCATCAGGATGGTAAGTCGAGAACAAGGAATGGATAAGAGCCTGGTCCTCAATGCCGCCATGCACGAATACGTGCGCAGAATTGTCCTTGAGAGAGACGAGATTGCCGAGATTGCCGGCATAGGTGAGCTTGTCGAGGTTGATAATCCGGTCGCCCGCAACGGCGCGCTGCAAAACGAAGTTCGAGCCAATGAAACCCGCGCCGCCCGTCACCAAAATAGTTCGTTCCACAATAACTCCCAAGATTTCTCGCAATGTAAAGATGATGGAATTCTAATCGGTTTGCGAGGAGCTTGAAAGGAACCCTTCAGGAATCGGACCGATAAAATTGCTGCGCGCTTGGAATAGTTTCGAGTTCGTACATCGATCACAACCCCAGTGTCCAGTCTCTTGTTACCCTCTTCCCGGCACCAGCGACGTCCCTCGATTAGGGATTATTGATTCTCGCGCATGAATCTCGCGTACAACCTCGGCCAAGCCCGCCTGCCAGCTTTCCAGCCTGAATCCAAATATTTTCTCGAACTTGTCACTGCTAAGAACCGAGTTCAGCGGACGCCGCGCGGGCGTCGGAAACTCGCTGGAAGGAATGGCCAGTATCTGCTTGACTTTGAATTTTTCGCTGCCGCCCAACGCATCCAGAATTGCCCGGGCAAATCCACACCAGGAAACACGGCCTCCCGCCGTCATATGATAAAGACCTGACGGGAATGCGGGTCCAGTGGTTGAGGAATACTGCCGTACTAACCGATCCGTTGCCTGAGCCAGTTGCATGGAACTAGTCGGTCCGCCCACCTGGTCATCGACAATTTTCAGCTCTTCTTTCTCCCGAGCCAGCCGCCGAATTGTTAGCAAAAAGTTATTCCCGTTGGGGCCGTAAACCCAACTCGTCCGCAGAATCAGGAAACGTCCTCCCGCTGCTGCCACCGCACGTTCGCCTCCCAGTTTGCTCGCGCCATAGACATTCAAGGGTGCAGGCGCGTCGCTTTCTGAGTAGGCGGCTGCCTTGGTGCCGTCGAACACATAATCCGTCGAGTAGTGGATGAACATCGCGCCTAACTTTTGCGCTTCTTCCGCCAGCACCCCTGCGGCGGTACTGTTGATTGCATAAGCTAAATCGCTCCGTGCCTCGGCTTCATTCACTGCCGTATAGGCGGCTGTGTTTACAATCACGGACGGCCGCACCTCAGAGACTAGCTTCTTGATTGCATCCACTGAGCAGAGATCGCACTCTGCACGAGTCACCCCTATTGCTTCACCTTGTTGTCTCAACAATGGAAGCAGGTCTGTTCCCAACTGCCCCAGTGCACCTGTAAGTAAAATTCGCACGATGAGATCCTATTCGAATACTTCAGCCTGGCTCAACGGAGTTCCGGCCCGATCTTTCTTTGAGAGTAGCGGCTCACCGTTCAGCGGCCAAGTTATCCCTAACTGAGGATCGTCCCACAGCAGCGAACGTTCACAGGATGGCGCATAGAAATCCGTTGCCTTGTAAAGCACATCCGCCGAGTCGGAAATCACGACAAAACCGTGAGCAAAGCCCTCCGGAACCCAGAGCATCCTCTTGTTTTCCGCCGAGATTTCCTCGGCAACCCATTGTCCAAATGTTGCAGAGCTACGGCGAATATCGACCGCAACATCCCAAATCGAACCTATAACCACGCGAACCAGTTTGCCCTGTGGCTGACCAAGTTGGTAGTGCAGTCCTCGCAGCACATTCCGCGCCGAACGCGAGTGATTATCCTGAACGAAGGTCCGTTTCAATCCAATCGCTTCAAAACTTTTCTGGTTGTAGCTCTCCAGAAAGAATCCACGCTCATCGCCAAAGATCTCCGGTTCAAGCACAACTACTTCCGGTATCTTCGTCTTCTTCGTCTTCATTTCGTCCTGATCCTATCTCACAGTTAGCAAATGTGGGTTATGCAAGAATTATGGGTGACATTTGCACAGTTAGCAAATGTGCTCTCACTGAAGCAGTGCGACAATATTCTCAACTACCTAAGGAGGCCATCTTGATCGTTCTCATCGTGCACATGACCGTCAAGCCAGGAACAGAACAGGAATGCATCAAAGAATTCAGCCAGATGATCAAACTCACCCACAAAGAGCCCGGCTGCGTGCAGTACATAGTCCAGCAGTCCACAGAGAATTCTCAGCACTTCTGCCTCTACGAACAGTACGTCGATCAGGCAGCCGTGGACGCTCACAGCACCGCGCCCTACTTCATCAGCTATCAGGCCAAGATGAAAGATCTGATGGTAAGCCGTACCCGCGAATTCTTCACGCTCATCAGCTAACCTGCATCACGCCTTCGTGAAAAACCCGGCCTCGCCGGGTTTTTCTTTGTCCCTCACCATGGAAGCAATCCACCGATAAGTAGTTTTGCCGCAAAGGAAAAGGTGCAAGGGCTCGCCCCTGCACCATTCTCTTCATAACGCCAAAAAACTATTTCGCCAGCTCGTATCCAGAGAAGAAGAAGCTCAGCTCAAATCGCGCCGTATCTTCCGCGTCCGATCCGTGTACCGCATTGCGCTCGATGCCCTCGGCGTACTTCTTGCGAATGGTGCCTTCAGCGGCGTTGGCCGGGTTAGTCGCACCCATCAGCTTGCGCCAATCGGCAATTGCGTTCGACTTCTCCAGCGCCAGCACAATCACCGGCCCTGAGGTCATAAACGCCGCTAGCGAATCGAAAAACGGTTTGCCTACGTGGACCGCATAAAATGCGGCTGCCTGCGCCTTCTTCAGGTGAAGCATCTTCAGTCCAATAATGCGGAATCCATTGTGCTCGATCATCGCAAGGATATCGCCCGCTGCGCCCTTGGCGACCGCGTCGGGCTTCACAATGGCAAGTGTGCGTTGCAAGGTTTCCATAATTAGTTCCTGACCTGTGTATTTACAGTGCGCGCGGCTGCCAACCGGCCAGCCGCGCGGCTCGTACAAGCTTATCAGTTTCGCCTTAGCTTTTCGCGCCCAGCGCTTCCAGCAGTGTCTCGCCCAGCAGCGCCGGGGTCTTCACAATGTGCACCCCAGCGGCCTTCAGAGCCTTGAACTTCTCTTCCGCCGTCCCTTTGCCTCCGCTGATGATCGCTCCGGCATGACCCATTCTGCGTCCCGGAGGCGCCGTCTGTCCGGCAATAAAGCTCACCACCGGCTTTTGCACGTGTGCCTTGATGAACTCTGCCGCCGTCTCCTCGGCCGAACCGCCGATCTCTCCAATCATGATGATCGCATCCGTCTCCGGGTCCGCATTGAACAGCCCCAGTACGTCCACAAAATTCGTGCCAATGATCGGGTCGCCGCCAATCCCGATTGCCGTCGACTGTCCCATTCCCAGCTGCGAGACCTGGTGAACCGCCTCGTACGTCAGCGTGCCCGAGCGCGAGACGATCCCGATTCTTCCCGGTTTATGAATGTTCGCCGGCATGATCCCGATCTTGCATTTACCCGGCGAGATAATGCCCGGGCAGTTCGGCCCAATCAGTCTTGAGCTGCGGCCTTCCATATAGCGCCACACGCTCACCATGTCGCGCGCCGGAATTCCCTCCGTGATGCAGACAATCAGCGGAATCTCGGCGTCCACCGCTTCCATAATCGCGTCGGCTGCAAATGGCGGAGGCACAAAGATCACCGTCGCCGTCGCTCCCGCCTCCTTCACTGCGTCTTCCACTGTGTTGAAGATCGGCCAGCCCTCGTGTGTTGTTCCGCCCTTGCCCGGCGTCACTCCGCCCACAACCTTGGTGCCATACGCGGCGCTCGCCTTGGCGTGGAACGTTCCTTCGCGGCCGGTCAGTCCCTGCACGATCAATCGTGTGTTCTGATCTACAAGTATGCTCATCGCTTATCTCCCCGCCGCCGCGGCTACAACCTTTTCCGCCGCATCTTTCATGGTTTGCGCCACAATAAAGTTCAGGCCGCTCTTCTTCAGAATCTCGCGCCCCTCTTCCACGTTCGTTCCTTCCAGACGCAGCACAATCGGCAGCTTGATATTCGTCCTCCGCGCTGCCTCCACCACTCCGTTGGCCAGCGTGTCCACCCGCAAAATGCCGCCAAAGATGTTGATCAGCACTGCCTTCACATTCTTGTCCGCCAGCAGAATCTCAAACGCATGCGTCACCTGATCGGCATTGGCGCCGCCGCCCACATCCAGAAAATTCGCCGGCTCGCCGCCCGCAAACTTAATGATGTCCATCGTCGCCATCGCCAGGCCGGCGCCGTTCACCATGCAGCCCACCGTGCCGTCCAGCTTGATGTAGTTCAGGTTGTACTTGCTGGCTTCCACCTCAAGCGGATCTTCTTCCGTGATGTCGCGCAGCTCTTTCTCGTCCGGATGCCGGTACAGTGCGTTGTCGTCGAAGTTCACTTTGGCGTCCAGTGCAAACACCCGCCCATCCGTCGTGGTGATAAACGGATTGATCTCAAACAGCGAAGCGTCCGTCTCTTCATAAGCTTTGTACAGCGCCAGCATGAACTTCACCGCCGGAGCAATGAACTCCGGCTTCAATCCCAGCTTGAAGGCAATCTTGCGCGCCTGGAAAGCCTGTAGCCCAAGCGCAGGATCGATATGCTCCTTGATGATCGCATTCGGGTCTTTGGCCGCAACTTCCTCGATCTCCATCCCGCCTGCTTTAGAGGCCATGAACACCGGACGCGAAACCACCCTGTCCAGCACAATTCCCAGATACATTTCGGTGGCAATCGGCAGCGTCTCTTCAATCAGCAACCGCCGCACATTCTTCCCCTCTGGACCTGTCTGGTGTGTCACCAGTTGCATTCCCAGAATCTTGCCTGCCAGTTCGCTGGCCTGCTCGTAGCTCTTTGCCAGCTTCACGCCGCCGCCCATCCCGCGGCCTCCGGCATGGATCTGCGCCTTCACAACTACTCCACTGGCTCCGGCGCTCAACAGATCCTTCGCTGCGCGCTCTGCCGCTTCGCGCGACTCAACCATCGTGCCGCGCGGCACCGCCACTCCATACTTCGCCAGAATGGCCTTCGCCTGGTACTCGTGAATTTTCATAGGTGATTTCTCAGTGCTGAATTTCTCAAAGCATCTGCCGCTGGACGCACCCCATCGCACATCCCTCGGCTTGCCCTCTTGCCTTTCCGAAGAATTGGCCGACGTTTCCCCTGGCCCCGGTCAGTCCGCAATTATATTAGCCGCCCATCCTTTCCACAAAGAGGATTCGCCACCCGCAAATCCAGATCTGAGACGCCATGAGGGGAAATCGAACTCCAATGAGGTTGCCCTCGCGGAGTTCGATTTCCCCTCACGATTCTTCCAATTACCGCAAACCCTGCTCAGAAGCTGCTGCGTACCTGTACGGTTATACCCAGCGAGCCTCCGCAATGGTTTGTTCGGCCTATTCGGGTGAAGCGATTAGTGACCCCAGTTGCCGCTCCATCCACCGCCCCAATTACCGCTGCGCCAGCCTCGGAATTGAGCGCCATCAACCACGCTGCCCTCGCGATACTCGAACATTTCTTCTTGTCCATTCGGACCACGTGCATAAATACGTAGCGTCTTCACCACGCCTCGGTCTGGGTCCACGCCAAAAACGCCGTTGGCTACGCGGAACGTCTGGCCTGCCCTTGCCAGTTCCTTGAGGCGGTCGGTCACGTCAACGTGTCTGCGCTCATGGCCATACTGTGCACTCAGAATCACATACCGGCCTTCGTCGCGATCCACTTCACGCAGATTGCTGCTGTCGCGATTTCCTCCCCCGGCCCAGTTACCGCTCCATCCACCGCCCCAATTACCGCTGCGCCAGCCTCGGAATTGAGCGCCATCAACCACGCTGCCCTCGCGATACTCGAACATTTCTTCTTGCCCATTCGGACCACGTGCATAAATACGTAGCGTCTTCACCACGCCTCGGTCTGGGTCCACGCCAAAAACGCCGTTGGCTACCCGGAACGTCTGGCCTGCCCTCGCCAGTTCCTTGAGGCGGTCGGTCACGTCAACGTGTCTGCGCTCATGGCCATACTGCGCACTTAGAATCACGTACTGGCCGGCGTCGCGGCTATTTGGGCCCTGTGCCGCGAGTTGTCCCGGCAGAAAGGAAAGGACCAGCATCAAGAACATTGTGAAACGGATCTGAAACATTAGCTCTCCAGGTAGTAAGGTGTGTTGGTTCGGCATCAATAGATGGCTCGTCCAATGTACTCATGCCTGAGCGCGCCATCAAGGGCGATATTGATCAAGAGTCCAACGCACCATCGGCCACGTCAGCCAATGTCCCACATTCAGTGGTGATGCTTGCCGCCTCCGTGACCGCCAGAGTGACCTCCGCCGCCGTGCGGGTGCCCACCACCGCCGAAATGCTTCCCCCCGCCGTAGGAACTCTTTGGCGCCTTCCCGCCACCTCCCGTGCGGAAGCCGCCTGATCCCCGGCTGCTAACGCTGTCGGCGTGCCTGCTGCCAAACAGATGGAAGCCACCCGAGTGCGGTGTCTTTTCGGCGGAGGGTGCAAAGTCCCTGCTCGCGAAAGCCGAGGAAGATCGCGCGCCGAATTCGCCGCGCTGAAAACCTGAGCTCGGTGCGCGATAGGCATACGTCGACCGGCCGCCCGCTTCGCTGCGGTAGCCTTCCCCCGCTCCCCGGTTCAAACTGGACCCGTAACTACGGCGGTCGAACTGCTGCCTGCTTTCTGGCGTCTGCACATGGTTGTAGGCCTGTCGTGGCCCCTGCTCGTAGCCGCCTCTAACAGCCTGGAGGCTGCGGTTGGAGTCTCCTCGCCAGCTCCCGGCATTTCTATCCGGTGGACGGCCAAATCCCTGTCCGCGGTTCCCGTTGTATCCGCTGCCCAACTGGCCATAACCTCCCGGCGTGCGCGCGTAGCCGTGCCTCGCAGACACTTCCCGTGCCGAGTAGGCATGCAGCCCATTGTGCCGGAATCCCCAATCAGCCACGGTGTTACTGTGCGAATAGTAGTCCGATTGGTGGAAGAGCACGGACTGGGCTAACCAGTTCAAACCCCACGCCAGCCAGCCCCAGGGCGAGTGGCTGAACGCACTCATCGCAATCCCGAGGCCATAGTTTATCGGCGACGAGCCAAGAAATGATCCCACCGCGCCAAGCAGCGAAAACCCAGGGTAGGGCGAAACCTGCTCTCCGTAGACCGTCCACGGGTTATACGTCGGCACGTACACAACTTGCGGATTCACCGGCATCAGTTGGACGTAACCTTGATCATTCTGCACCGCTTCTTGAGGCGTACTCTGCAGGTTTCCGGCTGCCTGCGCGCGCATGCGCATCACCTGAACTGCCTCAAGTACGTCCTGCGGCTGGTTGTAGTAAGCATTGCCCAACTCGGTGGTCCATCGCAGATTGCGGACCATCTCCGCCAGCACCTGGGGAAACGCCGTCAACGCTTTTACGCTCGGGTCCCAGTTCTGCACGTCGGCGTTGGCCGCAATCTGGTCCGCGGAGGCATAGCCTTGCGCCCGCCGCCAGTGATCGGCATCCGCAACCTGGCCGGGGTAGGTCGATGCAGCCAACACTTGCGCCACCAGCCCATCCGGATAAAGCGCGATTGGGGCCACGAGTTGTTCCAGCTGTACTGCATTGAGCGGCTGCCCCTGAGCAGATGCCTGACCATAACTCTGCTGCGGGTACGCCAGACCAGAATCCGGATAAGGCTGCTGTCCGTACTCTGCTTGCTGATTTGGCGCGTACTGTCCGTTGTATCGATCGCCCTGCGACCATCCCTGATCGCCCTGCAACGTTTGCTGCGCAAAAACTCGTCCTGGTTCCAGCAGAATGAACAGGACAGCCACAGCCAACACAAGCAGAGCTGGGAGCCGACTTCCCGCGTTTGTCGCGATGCGCATGGTGGCCGCAGCACAGCGCGATACATTAAGCGACAGACGAGAAAACCTGGCAGCGTGCCGTGCGTACCAGTACATTTGGGGTTTCATATTCCTTTTTGTGTCAGACCAGAAAACGTTCTGACCGCTCTCTTCGACCTGAACCCGGACATCCGCCGTTAGTTGCGGAGGAAATAAACTCGCCGCTTTGCCACTAACTCCGGTGAATGCGATGGCCACAGTGGCCCTGGCAACTTGCTTGACACAGGATTACCTCTCGGAGTATTAATCCTGCGAACGGGTGAAGGAGTTCGCCCTTAACCGCTGTCCCTCCAATAGCCGGGACAGATGATGACTCCTGACAAGGGTTCTTGTCGCGGAGTCATGTCCCCGGCAATGACCCATCAAAATCCGAAGGAGTCTCGTTCTATGGAGAACGTCTGGGTACTGGCTCTCTGGATGGGTCTGGATCTGATAGCCGCCTTGGATGGTCATGAAGTGAGGCAGAAAGAACCATGAAGATTATTATCATCTCCGATTTGCACAGTAACTTCGACGCACTGGCGGCTCTGCCCGAACTTGGCGATGAGCTTTGGGTGCTTGGGGACTTGGTCAATTACGGTCCAATGCCGGCAGAGGTAGTTAGTTTCATTCGGGCCCATAGCGAAACGATCATTCGCGGCAATCACGATCACGCCGTTGGGTTCGACGTCGCCCCGCGCTGCACTCCCCGATACACGGAGATGGCAGACACAACCATGCAGTATTCCAAGGCGAACCTTGATAGCGATGCCAAAGCCTTCTTACGCGGCTTGCCTCTGGCCAGCGTACTCGAGCGCGAGAATCATCGCTTCTACCTATGCCACGCAATTCCTTCCAATCCGCTCTATGGATACTGCCCTGAAGATTCCGATCTGTGGGTGAAGGAACTCGAACAGCTCGATGCCGATTTCCTGCTGGTTGGGCATACTCATACGCCTTTTGTCCGGAAGATCGGAAGTAAAACGATCGTGAACCCAGGAAGCCTCGGCCAACCCAAGACTGGCAAGCCGGACGCGTGCTATGCCGTATGGGAAAACGGAAAGTTTCAACTGAAGCAGTTTGCCTACCCGGTTGAACGGGCGGTGCAGCGTATTGTGCATCTGCCAGTGCCCGTCGAAATCCAACAAGATCTTGCAACGGTGTTGCGTACTGGTTCCGTGTAATCGCGAAAGAAACGCACCATGAGTGCAGACCCCAAAATTCGCGCAATCTCTTCGCTAAGCGATTCGCAGCAACGAAATCTGCGAAACGCCTGTAAGCACATGGACGGCTTATTAAAGGAGATCGAGGCGGCGCTGGACCCCACCCACACCAACTCAGCGTTTCCAAAGTACATCAACGACATCACACCGGTTCAGCGGAAAACCATCGAAGAATACCTCGCTCGTTTCCGGACGCAACTCCTCCGCATCTTGGCAGGTCAGGCAATTCAGGTGGAGGAGCCACGGATCAAAGCTTCGCACGCGGTCCACACATCGCTTACCTTCATCGAGATCGCGATTGAAGAGCTCAGCCCCAGCAGGATGCGCGGATATGGCCCTGTCTCTGAGGCCGGGGCCGCCGATCTGAACAAAGTCATGCAGGATCTCCAATCGATTGTGAAGGGGTTGCATAACTATGTATTGCAGAGTAATCTGCCATCCCAATCTCAGCCAGCTAACGATTCGGCGGCTGTGCGGATCAGCACAACGCCCAGGCGTCGTGATCGGAGGTAGGGGATGGCGCGGCGCAGCGCGGAGTTACAAAATTAGGAGGATCACTTGCTTACAACAGGACCAGCAAAGAAGGTTTCGGTCTATGTAATGGAGGGTGAGCAATACCACGGAGCCCCTGTGTACTCGGCCATTCTGGAGTTTCTATTTTACAGGGGAATTTCTAACGCGACTGTAACCCGCGGCATCGCCGGTTTCGGCGCTGACCATAAGCTTTATACAAGCAGGCTGGTGGATCTTGCGGAGAGGATGCCTATAAAAGTCGAGTTCGTTGAGCACGACGACAAAGTGGATGAAGTCCTGCCGAAGCTCGCAGACATGATAGGCAGCGGCTTCTTTGAGATCAAAGACACGCAGATAGTGACGCCCAAAACCGTAAAGCGTCCTCATGTCGTCGAGCCGCCCGCAATCAAGCGCGAAGGCAAGGCTAAGATGATGCGCATCCTGATTGGCGAACACGACAAGTGGAACGGAAAGCCATTGCACGAGGCCCTGGTCGAAAGTTTGCGTGCCAACGACATTGCAGGAGTGACGGTCTATCGCGGCATTCTCGGCTACGGAGCCAATCGCCGGATGCATAAGGAGAACGCTTTGAGTTTCTCTCACGATGCGCCGATCCTTCTCTCTGTCGTGGACACCGAAGAAAAGCTTCGAGCCTATTTCCCTGTGCTTGACCAAATGATCCAGCAGGGATTGGTAGCTATGTCAGATGTTGACATCATCAAGTACACACACGATTTGGTCACGGCCGGAAGCCGCAGCGAGGGAAGCAAATGAAACTTCAAGGCCAGGCAAAGATGCTTCGTATCCATTTTGGCGAAGACGACAAATGGCACGACCGTCCTTTGTATGAGGCGATCGTTGAGAAATGCCGTGAACTCGACATGGCCGGAGCCACAGTCTATCGCGGGATCGAAGGATATGGCGCGAGCACCCTCATTCACCGCCCGCATCCATTCCGCTTTTCCTCGGACTCTCCTATCCAGATCCAGGTGATAGACACCGAAGAAAAGATTCAGAAGCTGATACCGGTATTGGACACCATGGTCTCCGAAGGACTGATTGTCATGTCGGAGGTGGAAGTTATTAAGTACACGCATCAGGACGGCAGAAGCGAGAAGTAAACAGCGAGGCATCAGTGGAGATCTTCAGCAGGACGGAGGAGTTGGAAGCCTTACGGAAGCGCCTGGCGAGCAGGAAGTCCACGCTCTTCTATGGTCCGTCCGGCGTAGGTAAATCGCTCCTGCTGGCGCAAGTGATGCCTGAATTTAGTCATGTTCTTTATTGTTCCGTTACTTCCAGTCCTCAGTCGGTCTTTCGCTCTCTCGCCGAGTTACTAGCCGCAAGGCACGACAGCACGCTCCTCCATTTCAGCAAAGGGCACGCCGATATTCTTCACCGCAAATCCTTCATTTCCTTAAAGGGGATCGTCATGGAGGCGTTGCGCGCAGCCAACTATCTTGTTGTGCTCGACCACTTGAATCGGCCATCTTCAGCATTGGCCGCGGTGGTGAACGAGCTCATGCTCTCATGTTTTACGCCGGTCTTGGCCGTCGCTCGCTCCGCGCACATGGAGGATGCTGGTTACGTACTCCCGCTGCTTCCGGACCGCAGCGAACGGCTTGCCATCAAGAATTTCGACGTCGAGACGGCCAAGTCTTTCGCGCTCGAAATTGCTGCACACCAGCAGTTATCGGCAACTAACCTGCAGAGCGTTCTCGACAGCGTGGTCAAGTCAAGCGAGGGGAATCCTGGAGCAATCCTTCGCATGATAGCCATGGCCAGTCAGTCGAAATATCGCAGCGCCGGCCACATCAAGTGGTCGCCCCTCTACATCGATTTCCTGATGCAATCGGCGGCTGCAAACGCGGTGTGAATTGTTTGTGCTGAATTGAGTGGTGCTGAATTGAGTAGTGCTGAATTTAGTAGTGGAAGCCGCATATGTCGGACGGACCACAACTCGGGCTAATGCATGTCGATGCAGCAAGCCGCTTACTGGAACTCGCCGCATTGGCAGTGGACCTTGGTAGCGACCATGTGGCCACCGAGGCCTCCGACTTGGCCGCACGGCTTGCGGAAGGCCGCTTCTATGTAGCGTGTGTTGGCCAGTTCAAGCGCGGCAAGTCCACGCTGATCGGCGCCCTCATTGGCGAGCCCCTTCTTCCAACAGGCTTTGTGCCCGTCACCGCCGTACCGACGGTCATTCGCTTCGGACGCGTCAAAAGCGCACGGATTCGCCTTACCGGAGGCGCATGGAAACAGATCGCTCTCCCCGAGTTAGAGCAGTACGTCTCTGAGGAGCACAACCAGGAGAACATCAAGGGCATCGCCGGTGCTGAGGTCTTTGTGCCTAGCCCACTTCTGGCAAGCGGCATGTGTTTTGTGGATACCCCCGGACTCGGATCGGTCTTTTCCGGCAACACTGCAACCACACAGGCCTTCATTCCACACATTGATGCTGCTCTCGTAGTCACGGGCTCTGACCCTCCGCTGGCTGGCGAAGAACTGGCGCTCGTGGAATCCGTGGCAAAGCATGTCAGCCATCTCATCGTCGTTCTCAATAAAGCAGACAAGGCGACGGAAGCTGAGAGAGCTTCGGCCATCGCCTTCACCCAACGCTTGTTGCAGAAGCGGCTGCAACGGCCTCCCGAACTCGTCTTCGAGGTCAGCGCCGCCGAGCGGCTGCAGAATCGCGGTCCCATGCGCGATTGGGCAAAGCTCGTCCATACCCTCGAACATCTCGTTCAGGACTCCGGGCGCGAACTCATTCAGACCGCTGGTGAGCGCGGCATCCAGCGCCTCAGCGACGAGTTGCTAGCCATCGTGGATGAGGATCGCGACGCGCTGCTTCGCCCTGTCGAAGAGTCCGAGCAGCGCATCGCGACCATGAAACGAACCATCCTGGAAGCCGAGCGGTCCATGCGAGAACTCGGATACCTGCTCATGGCAGAACAACATCGCCTCTCCGACTTCTTTCTGGATCGCCGCAAGTCATTTCTCTCGGCGGTTACGCCTAAGGTCACTGCTGAATTTGAAGCTTTTCTGCGCTCTGCTTCACGCACTCTCGGCTCCTCACACCGCCGCCTTGCCACGCGCCAGGCACAAGAAATCGCACGCCGGGAGATAGTTCCCTGGCTGCGGGCCGAGCAGGAAGAGGGCGAGAGGCAATACCGCGCCGTTGAACGCCGCTTTGCAAAGATGGGCAACGACTTCCTGGTCAAGCTCTCGCAAGCCGGGGTTCCAGAACTTGGGCGCATGATTCACGCGCTCGATCCCGAAGCGGGGTTTCGAGTGCGCTCCGAATTTCGTTTCCGGGAGTTCAGCGAGATCGCACAGCCGTCCTCGCCGCTGCGGCGACTCGCCGATGTGTGTCTTGGATTCATAGGCCTTCGCCGGGTGATTGACAAAGATGCACGGTGGTTTCTCGGTTGGCTCTTCGAAGTCAACAGTTCGCGAGTCCAGAACGACGTCCTCAACCGGATTGAAGAAAGCCGCAATCGCCTTGAAGCCGAGATACGTAAGTTGCTCCACGAGGTGAGCCGCATCGCCGAACAAGCATTGGCCTACGCCCGGAAATCCCAGCAGGAGGGCGTGCCTGCGGTTCAATCCGCGCTACGTAGGCTCGATGGATTGGAGAGCGACCTCAAAGCAGCCCAAGTCTTCTGGCCTGAAACCAGGATATCCCCCGAACCAATGAAGCAGAAATCTTGCGGCGAGCCGTAAAATTCAAATTCCGCGCAACCATTGCCCACCCAGTACCCCATCGATTTCCAACGATTACCTATTTCGCCAATGCTCGCCCGAATTTTGCACCACACTCGATGCAACCGTACAAACCTCACGCTCTCTCAATCGTCCCCAAACCAGCGCGATTCGCATCGAGAATGCCCCTTTTTCGCCTCAAAATCGCCTTGTTCCGCAGCGTGTCAAGTAAAATTTCTTACAATTTCCGTCTAATCATCTGATTCTAAATGACATACAGTTATCCATAAAGTGATGGGATCGCCATCTGATTTTGCTATCCTGAAATTAGGAGGAACGGTTAGAGGGTCTTAACTCTTCTGTTTTCAAATTTTTAGCAGGAAATATAGGAGGGGGTAGGTGCACGCAATAACAAGCTATTCGAGAATCGCCCAAACGTAACAAAACCCGCCAATTTGACGGGTTTTGCTAAGTAGGGAACTTGATAGGATGAATTCCACAACTCGATAAGATTCGAACCGCTTACAGGTCTTCCGCTTCCTTCAGAGAACGTACCAGCACTGCCAGAACTTCCTTGCAATTCGCGCCGTCTTTCAGCGCTTTTTCGGCCGGTTTGAAGATGTGATCGACTTCTGGTCGCATGGATTCGCGGATCTTATCGCATTCTGCTTCCCAGGTCTTGTTGTGGAGCACGCGCAGGAACGTGTGCGCTGCACGGGAGTTGAGGTGCTGCTCCTTGCAGAACTTCACGAACTCAACACAAGCTCCTCTTTGCGTCTCGAAGACAGGCAAATTCTGCCCGTCCAGAACCGCAACTGGCGTTTCGTCGAGAGTCTTGGTCGTCATAGCGACTCCAACATACCCATCTTTTGCTCCGCTCGATGTGATAACACTCACAGGTTTTCGTGATTCTCGGCTCGATCACCCTGTTTCTCCCGCGGAATTTCCAGTTCTGGCCTCAGGCTGATATCCTTTCAGTACGGATTCATTCTTTAGTTTTCAGTGGGGAGCAAAAACATAGATGGCAAATAGCCTCGAAGGGCGCGTGGCCGTAATCTTTGGCCTGGCCAACAAGCGCAGCATCGCCTGGGCTATCGCTCAGAAGCTGCACGCCGAAGGCGCGCAGATCGCAATCACCTATCAGAACGAACGCCTGCGCCTGGAAGCCCAGGAGATCATCGACAGCCTGCCTGGCGCGCAGGGATTTCAGTGCGACGTCACCAACGATGAGGAGATCACCGAGGTCTTCCAGCAGATCGGAAAGCGTTACAACGGAAAGATCCACGTGCTCGTGCACTCCGTCGCCTTCGCTCCCGCCGACGACCTCAAGAACGACTTTCTGCTCACCAGTCGCGAGGGCTTCCGCATCGCCCATGACATCAGCGTCTATTCGCTGATCGCGCTGGCCCGCGGCGCTGAGCCGTTGATGACCGAAGGCGGCAGCATCGTCACCTTGAGCTACCTCGGAGCCGAAAAAGTAATGCAGGGCTACAACGTGATGGGCGTTGCCAAAGCTGCACTGGAAGCCACCGTCCGCTATCTTTCAGCGTCGCTCGGCCCCAAGGCGATTCGCGTCAACGCCATCTCCGCCGGCCCCATTCGCACCCTCGCCGCGCGCGGCATCGGCAGCCTCGGAGAGTTTCTTAAGGTAGTCGAGGCTCGCTCGCCGCTTAAGCGCAACGTCGATGTCGACGAGGTCGGCTCCGCCGCCGCGTTCCTGGCCTCCGACGCAGCCTCAGGCATCACCGGCGAGGTGATCCACGTGGATTGCGGATATAACGTGATGGGATATTAGAACTTCGCCGCGCTCGCATCCGCCATCAATGGCAGAAGGGCGCGGCGAAGTTGTTTCGATACGTGGAGATTGGCTCGCTTCACGCCCCGATCGTCAAACGCACCTTGCGTTCGTCGTGGCCAACCCGGCTGATGACAATCTCGGCATCCTTCTGCTGCAGAATCCTGGGAAACTTCTCGCCCCACTCGATCAGCAGCACATTGCGCTCTTCCAGCATCAGGTCTTCCAACCCCAGTGAATCCAGTTCGCCCGGCTTTTCCAGCCGATACAGGTCGATGTGGAAGACATCCTTTTCCGGCCCGTGATATTCGTGAATAAGGGTGAACGTCGGACTGGTAACATCGTCGGCCTCGGCGGCGCCAAAACCCTCGGCAATTCCCTTCACCAGTGTCGTCTTTCCCGCCCCAAGGTCTCCTCGCAGCAACACCACGCGAGCTTTCTGCAGTTGCGCTGCCAGTTGTCGTCCAAGCTCCACTGTGTCCTGTGCGGAGTGCGATGTGAAATCCCGCGTCATGGCCCGAATCATAGCATCGCAAGCGTCGATTCGAGCGCAGAATACGTCAGCGGAGGCGAATGTTTTTGCCGCGAGCCCACTGCCGCATCTCAGCAAAAGCCGCCGGCAGATATCGCAGCAGGTCAGTAGCGATCAGGGACTCCTCTCCCGTCTGCTCGCTGGCAACGTCACCCGCCAGCCCATGCAAAAACACGGCAGCCCGCACCGCTTCCTCCAGATGACGCGGAAACTGGGCCACTGCGCCCGCAATCATTCCCGTCAGAACGTCGCCGGTACCACCGGTTGCCATCCCCGGATTTCCAGTCGCCACCACCCAGACCTCGCCATTAGGATAGGCAATCACCGTCCGGAAGCCCTTCAGCACTACTGTGCAGTGGTGCCGGCGGGCAAAGCCGCGTCCGGCCGCAACCCGGTTTGCCTGGATCTCCGCGACACTCTGCCCGGTCAACCGCGCCATCTCGCCAGGATGCGGAGTCAGTATCAACGCACGCGCACCATGCAACAGCTCCGGCGACCCGGCAAAGGCGTTCAGTCCATCCGCATCCAGCACCACCGGGCAATGCGCGCCCTTCACCACGCGGTGCACGAACTCCGCCACCCCTGGCCGTTGCGACAGACCCGGCCCAATAGCCAGCACATCCCGCGATTTTGACAGCTCCAGCAGGCGGACAGCATCGGCTGCGGTCACACCGTGCGAACCCGAATCGCCCAGCGGCTCAGTCATCAACTCCGGCGCAAACCCCGCCACCACCGGTAGCACGGCACCCGGGGTAGCCACCGTCACAAGCCCTGCTCCCATCCGCAGCACTGCCATCCCGCACATGGCAACAGCCCCACTCTTGCCCAGCGAACCTCCGGCAACCAGAACGTGTCCAAATCGGCCCTTGTTACTATCCAATGCACGCGGCGCGAATAACTGGGAAACGTCATTCGGAGTCACTGCATAGAGATTCTGTGCGGAGATCACCGCAGTATCCGGGGTGCCTATGGGGGCGACGACGATCCGTCCGCGCGTCAGCGGCGCGAACATGTGCGCAAGTTTGGGCGCAGTAAAGGTAATTGCAGCACTGGAGCGGCACACTGAGACACCAGGCTCAGAGGCGCTGGAGGTAACATCTGCATCTGCGCCCGATGGGAGATCGACCGAGAGCACCGGTGCCAAGGCCGCATTGATCGCCGCAATTGCAGCATCGGCTAATTCTTGCGTGCGCGATTTATCCTCACGCTGCTTATACCCGGTGCCAAAGATCGCATCGATGATAAGGTCTGCACCAGCTAGACTACGCGCATGTTCCCGTGAAACTTGCGCCGCACTGGTTAACACCGCCGGACGGAATGGAAGGCGCGCCAGCATACTTGCTGCATCTGCCTTCAGTTCCTCCGCAGAACCAAGCAGCAGAACCTCAACCACTTTGCCGACAGCGTGTAGGCGCCGGGCGGCAACCAGCCCGTCTCCGCCATTGTTGCCTTTGCCGCAGACCACTGTGATCCGGTTTGCGGAAGGCCAGTGCTCGCGTGCAAGATCGGCCACCGCACTGCCCGCGTTTTCCATCAACGTTAGCGAATCAACACCATGGTGCTGACTGGTAGCGCGATCAATGGCAGACATTTCTGCAGCTGTGGTGATTTTCATTTTCTTGCTCCGGCCAGAAATTCCAATTCCCGCAACCGCGAAGGATCTCCCATCACAATGAGATGATCGCCTGTGCAGAGAAGAGCATCTGGTGCCGGGCTATACTTCATTTCCTCGCCCTCACGCTTGATCGCCAGAACGGTAATTCCGAGATCCTGCCGAATTCCGGAGGAACGCAAACTCTGTCCTACGTAGACCGAGGACGGATCGATCGTCAATTCTTCCAGCTCTAATCCCAGCTCGGAGCTGCGCTGCAGAGCCACTTCCAGGAAGTTGATTACGTGCGGACGGAGAAAAGCTTCCGCAATCCTGAAGCCCGCAAAAGTGTATGGTGAGACCACCTGGTCAGCACCAGCGGTTCGCATGTGTTTCTCGGCTCCCTCTTCACTGGCGCGCGCAATAATCTTGAGCGTCGGATTCAAGCCGCGCGCAGTCAACACAACGTAGGTGTTTGTCGCGTCCGTGGTGGTGGCAGCGACTAGGCCCGCAGCCTCGCCAATACGCGCTGCGAGCAGTTGCGCTTCCAAGGTCGCATCCGCGTGGACAACCAGCCAATTTGTCTCCGCGCGAATCCGTTGCGCCTTCTCCTCGTTGCTTTCAAGAACGATGAACGGCGCAGGCTTGCTCTCCAGCTGGCGGGCTACGGCGCGGCCCACGCGTCCGGCACCGCAGATGATGTAGTGCCCCTTCAATCGACTGATCTCTCGTTCCATTTTTCGCCTGCCAAACAGATTATTGAACTCAAATTCCAGCAGCGTCTGCCCCAACGCTCCGAGGATCAGAAATACCAGTCCAACTCCGGCTAGAATGATACCCACATTGAAGTATCGTCCTGCCTGAGAAAGTGGATGTATCTCCCCATAGCCAATCGTGGTGAGAGTAGTAAGCACCATGTAGAAGCCGTCAAACCAGCTCCAATGCTCCATGAAGTGAAACCCTGCCGTGCCGATAATGGCTACGCACAGTAAAGCTGCCGATAAGACCCTTACGTTTCGTAATGCTCGCATAGTTGCTCTGGCGGGATTGTACTCCGGGCATGGCGGATACGCGCAAGCGCGATACCCGAACTGCAGTTGAGACACTCGTGCAACAAAAAGCGCTCCTCGATGAAGAGCGCTCCCAATTTCTGACGGTCCAGCTTAATCCAGAGACACCACGGACTTGGCGTGGGCCGCTTGTACCTTGCTGTGGTGGCGGCTATAGCTGAAGTAAATCACCATCCCGATCACCAGCCACACCACCATTCGCATCCAGGTCTCCCATGGCAGGAAAACCATCAAAAGCAATGAAACCAGCATGCCCATGATGGGAACAAAAGGAACCAGTGGAGTCTTGAACGGGCGATGCATCTCCGGCTTCCGGACGCGCAGTATCCAGATACCCCCACAAACGATCACGAAAGCCAGCAAGGTTCCAATGGAGACCAGTTCACCCAGTATCCCAATGGGAACCAGCGCGGCAAACAAAGCTACAAACACGCCCACGACAATCGAAGACTTCCATGGCGTACGGAACTTGGGATGAATCTCTCCAGCCCACTTCCAGAGAAGCCCGTCATGCGCCATCGAGTAGAAGACTCTCGATTGTCCGAGCAGCATCACCAGCAAGACCGTGCTAAGACCGGCCAGTGCTCCCGCATTCACAACGTAACTGCCCCAGCGCACGCCCGTCTCGCGAATTGCCAACGAGACCGGGGCGCCCACATTCAGGCGAGTGTAATGCACGGTTCCGGTCAGAAGGAAAGAAACAAGAATATACAGAACGGTGCAGACCACCAGCGAGCCGAGAATACCAATAGGCATATCGCGCTGCGGGTTTCTGGCCTCCTGCGCAGCCGTAGAGACAGCGTCAAATCCTATGTACGCGAAGAAGACAACACCGGCGGCTCGAATCACACCGCTCCAGCCGTAAGAGCGCGGCACGAAAGGTGTCAGGTTGGCGATGGTCTGTGCCTGATGATGGAAGGCATATGTAGCGGCCACGGCGATAAAAGTCAGGACCGCAAACAGCTTTATGAAAACGATTCCAGCGTTCAGCGTCGCTGACTCCTTGATGCCAATTACAAGAATCGTGGTGACAACGACAATCGCAAGAAAGGCAAGCAGATTGAAATGCGCCGTCGCATGAGGCAGCGCAGCAAGATCAATGCCTTTGTCTGCCAGAGTCGTGACCGGTACCCAGCGCCTGCCAATGTATACCCAGACTGAACCCGGCGTATCGCATATCTGCGGAGGGATATTGATGCCGTAATCCTGCAGGAAGGCGATCAGCGTACTACTCCAACCGGAGGCTACAGCAGCCGCGCCAAAGGCATACTCAAGAATCAGGTCCCAGCCGATGACCCATGCAAAGATCTCGCCCAGGGTGGCGTAACAATAGGTGTACGCCGAGCCGGCAATCGGAATCAGCGAGGCAAACTCCGCATAGCACAGGCCCGCGAAGGCGCAGGCGACGCCTGCCAGAACATAGGAGATGACGATTGCCGGCCCGGCATAGCGCGCCGCGGCAGAGCCCGTGAGCACAAAAATTCCAGCGCCAATAATTGCGCCAACGCCCAACATAATGAGATGGACTGGACCAAGCACCCGCTTAAGACTGTGCTCGCCGATCTCACCGGCCTCGGACAAGAGCATGTCCAGGGGTTTTGTTAACAGCAGATTCGCCATTCCTGATCTGTTCTCCCGTTGAAAAATGCGGAATTACGATTGGGTGGGAGCCGCGCTTGCCGGAGTTTGCACTCCTTTACGCGACCACACGAAGTACACCGGGATGCCAAGCAGCACGATCACCAAGCCTGGCCAAGTATACTGAGGTTTGTAAAACAATAAGACCACATCAATGAATAATGCCATAGCAATATAGATGATGGGCAGCCACGGATAACCTATTGCAAGATAGGGGCGCGGCGCATCTGGACGCGTGCGGCGCAGCACTAACAGTCCTATCAGGGTAAGAACGTAGAATAGCAACACCGCGAAAATTGTGTAATCCAACAACTGGCCGTAGCTTCCGCTGAGGCAAAGCACGCTGGCCCAGAGTGCCTGCACCATGAGAGATAGGTGCGGAGTTCTGAAGCGTCGATGCAAGCGGCCTACCAAACGGAAGAAAAGTCCGTCTCTAGCCATGGCGTAATATACGCGCGAGCCAGCCAGAATCAGTCCGTTATTGCAGCCAAACGTGGAGACCAGGATGGCCAACGCCATTAGCTTGGCGCCGCCTTTTCCCATAATCTGCTGCATCACAGCGGTGGCCACACGGTCCTCGGAAGCATACTGAATGCCGCGCCCTACGCTGGTCATGGAGTACGGTTCTCCCCAGAGCGGAAGCACCAGCAGATAAATGAAATTCACGGCAATGTAGATGAGAATGACCGAGCCGGTTCCGATCGCTAGTGATAGCGGCAGGTTGCGCTGCGGGTTGCGAACCTCGGCGGCGGTAAAGGTAACATTGTTCCACGCGTCGGCTGAAAACAGCGATCCAACCTGGGCCACAGCGATAACGGTAATTGTGGAGACCAGGGCTGTCGCTCCGCTTACTCCGACAGGAATTTTGTGTAGCGCACCCAACCCCGCATGGAGCCAGAAGTTCGCACCGAAATTCGCGCTGAGCGCCTCCGGCGTGCTTCCAGCCCAGGCGCCGAGCAGAATGAGTCCTAACAGCCCTGCAACTTTGGCGGTCGTGAACATCACCTGCACGATCGCTCCCGTCTTTACGCCAAAGACGTTGATCGCAGACAGCAATACGATCATGGCGATGGCAACCAGGTTCTGGGTGTTGAGCCCTACCTCCATGTTCCCCAAAACTATGGGCCCCAGAGTAAGCGCCGGGACCTTCCAGATGTGAACAATCCAGTTGGAAGAGGAGACAGATGGCAGGAAGACTCCAAGAAACTTGCCGAACGCTACAGCCACAGCGGCTATCGTGCCGCACTGAATCACCAGAAAGAGCGTCCAGCCATAGAGGAATCCCCACAAAGGCCCCAGTGCCTCTCGCAGGTACACATACTGGCCGCCAGCCTTGGGCATCATCGCGGCCAGTTCACCGTAGGACAGAGCTGCCACCACGGTCATGAATCCGGTTACAAGCCACGCTGCAATCAGCAGCACAGGTGAGTCAACCACCCGCGCAATATCCGCAGCCACGATGAAGACACCCGACCCGATCATCGAGCCCATCACCAGCGTTGTCGCGCTGGTAATCCCCAGGCCCTTTACAAACTCCTGATCCGTTCCGGTATGAACTTCCTTAATGGGCTGACTCACAGCTCTCCTAGGGCATAGAAGTGTTTTTGATAGGCAATCGATGCTGCAACTCGTCCCAACTGTTGAAGTCGTGCACTCACCCATTCAGAAGGGGTGAACAGAACTCTACATCATCAGGCGAAAAAATTCCCTAGCCGACTCCCGTGGTGAAATGGAAAGGTCGCCGATCACAGCCACCGAGTCAGCCCCAGCGCGTAGAACAGCCCCAGCGTTGGCCCGCGTGATTCCTCCAATCGCCACCAGTGGAAGCGTCCGGCCACAACCATCCAGCAATCGCCGAATCTCGCTGACACCAGCCACGCCAATTTCTGGATCAGCATTCTGCTTGCTTACGGTAGAAAAAACAGGGCCGATTGCCACGTAATCTACAGGTTTTGTAAGCGCTTCCGTCATCTGGCGGGCGTCGTGTGTGGAGAGACCGACGATTCCTGAGACGCCTAATACGCAGCGGGCGCCTTCGGGCGAGAGATCCTCTTGTCCTACGTGCACCCCGTCGAATCCTGCCGCCACACAAAGGTCGGCTCGATCATTCATGATCAGCGTGATCCCCGGGAGCAACCGCCGCAACTCGCGCGCATGCACAAGAGCCTCACGCACATTCAAATGCTTGGCGCGATATTGCATCAAGGAGCAGCCCCCCTCGGCCAAAGCAAGTGCGTGAGTACAGACCGCCTGCAGCAATGCTCCAGCTTCTGCGCTGGTGCTCAGGTTGTCTGCGTCGAGGATTGGATAAAGCAGTGGAATCTTCATGGACCACCAGTTCCGAGATGTTTGTTGCGGAAGAGCGGAGCGGTGGCCGCTCTTTTTTTCCCGCACTATTTTTTCGGCATAAAGCGTTCCATGAACTTCGTGTCGAAATTTCCTGCCACAAAGTCTGGGTCCGCCAGAATGCGCTTATGCAGAGGAATCGAAGTGTGGATGCCCTCGACAATAAACATGTCCAGGGCGCGCCGCATTCGGGCCAGCGACTCCGCCCGATCTTTTCCGCGAACAATCAGCTTAGCAATCAGCGAATCGTAATACGGAGAAACCACGCCTTCCTGATACTGCGCAGTATCCACCCGGACGCCGACTCCACCGGGCGCGTTGAAAACCGTGATCTTGCCGGCAGAGGGAGTGAACTTTTCCGGATGTTCCGCATTGATACGGCACTCCATGGAGTGACCTCGCGGAACGATTGGCTGCAAGATGATGTCGGTGAGCTTCGCCCCTCCGGCAATCAAAATCTGGCTCTTTACCAAGTCGATGTCGGTGACGAACTCCGTGACGGGATGCTCCACCTGGATACGGGTGTTCATCTCGATGAAGTGAAGGCTGCCATCCTCATCCATGAGGAATTCGACGGTTCCGGCACTGACGTAGCCGATCTCCTTCATCGTCTTTTCCAGGATGCCATTGATCTTCTTACGCAGTTCCGGAGATACCGCAGGAGAAGGAGATTCCTCCAGCAGCTTCTGATGACGGCGCTGTATCGAGCAGTCGCGCTCACCTAGGCTGACCACGTTGCCGTGCTCATCGGCCAATATCTGGAATTCAATGTGGCGTGGACACTCGATGAATTTCTCCATGTAGAGGTCCCCGTTGCCGAAGGCCGAAGCCGCTTCCGAATGCGCGGCGCTAAACATGCGCGGCAGTTCGTCAGCCGAGCGAATGACTCGCATTCCGCGTCCGCCGCCTCCTGCAGAAGCCTTTACAATGACCGGAAATCCCACCTGAAGTGCCCATTCCAGAGCCTCGTCCTCGGTAGCAATCACTCCGTCGGAGCCAGGAAGAATGGGCACTCCGCAGCGCTTCATTGCCTGGCGCGCCTTATCCTTCTCGCCCATCATTCGGATGATTTCCGGCGGGGGGCCAATAAACTTGAGGCCGGAGGCCTCGCAGACGTGCGCGAAGTTTGCATTTTCGCTCAGTAATCCATAGCCGGGGTGGATCGCATCGACATTGGCAATTTCGGCGGCACTGATCACCGCCGGAACATTCAGGTAGCTTTCGCCCGCACGCGCCGGCCCGATGCAGAGTGCTTCATCGGCGAAGCGGACATGCAGTGAGTTGCGGTCGGGCTCGCTGTACACCGCGACGGCTTTGATGCCTAATTCCTTGCACGCGCAAATGATGCGGAGAGCGATTTCGCCGCGATTGGCAATCAGAATCTTCTTGAACATACTTCAGTGTGCTCCCGCTGGACCGGCCGTACGTTGGTGTGGCGCGTCTTGTTCCGTGTACTTGGCTCACGGCACGTTTCGCATGAGATGCCACACAAGACAACCGGCCCGGATCAGTTCGGCTTCGCTGGATTACTTCGTGCGAATTTTAAATAGTGGTTGGCCGTACTCGACCGGCTGGCCGTTGGAAACCAGTATCTTCACGATCTGGCCAGCTGCTTCCGATTCAATTTCGTTCATCAGCTTCATGGCCTCCACAATGCAAAGCACCTGTCCAACCGCAACAGTATCGCCCTCTTTCACAAATGCAGGCGCGCCCGGAGATGAAGCTTCGTAAAATGTCCCCACTATGGGAGACTTGATGACGTCGAAAGCATCTTCACTCTCGGCGGGAGCCGCTGCTGCCACCGAAGGCATTGATGGAGGCGCGAGCGGCAATGCCGCAGGCGCTGTAGCCGGCACCGCATAGGGCGAAGCTCCAGGTGCAGCCATAGCCGCTTGTGCACGCTTAATGCGTATTTTGACATCGCCGCGCTCCAACTCGAACTCGGCAATGTCCTTCTCCACGAGAAATTCAACCAGCTCTTTGATTTCTTTCTGATTCATTGGCTGCCAGAAGCGCCGCTCGACCGCGACGCAGCTATGGATTTACCACCTTTTTATATTTACCCGCGATTTAACACTTCAATCCAGTTCGATCAGCTCTTTACCCACTGGCGTAAGAACTTCATATCCGCGCTCCGTTACAAGCAGCATGTCTTCAATCCGGACACCGCACTTACCCGGCAGATACGCGCCGGGTTCGATAGTGATTACCATGCCAGACTGCAGAATTGCATCATTCCCAGCTGCCAACCGCGGTAACTCGTGAATCTCCAGCCCCACACCGTGTCCGGTGGAATGAGTAAAGAAACGATCCAGCTTTGCGCGCTTCAACTCCTGCCGAGCGGCCCGGTCAACTTCTGCGGCGGTAATTCCAGCCCTTACAACGCTGATCGCCGCCAGTTGTGCCTCCAGAACAGCGCGGTACAGCGCGCGTTCTTCACCCGAAACCTTGCCCACATGCACGGTTCGGGTCATATCACTACAGTAACCCGCCAGTACAACTCCGTAGTCTAACACTACGAATCCCGCTGCAGGCAGCTTCGCAGCCGAGGCCACACCGTGTGGAAGCGCCGATCGCTCACCCGATGCAACGATCGTTTCAAACGACATTCCCTCTGCACCAGCACGACGAGCCATATACTCGAGCTTGCCTGCAACCGCTGATTCTGCCACCCCGGCGCGTAATGAACGCAAGAGCGGCCGGAAGAGTCCGGAAGACAATTCGACAGCATTGCGCAATAACTCGACTTCACTCGCATCCTTCCGCACGCGTAACGCTTCCACCGCGCCTACGAGCCGGATGAGCTTAACTCCCTTGCCCAGAGCTTGTTCGAAGGCTCCCAACTGAGCCACGGTTAGATGCTCGGACTCGATGGCAATGCGCTTGTATCCCAATTTCAGGCAGGTCGCAGCTACGGCCTGCAAGCTGTTGCCCTTTGCAATTGAAACGCGAGCGCCAGCAACCTGCAACGAGGCTTGCTCCGCGTACCTTCCATCCGTAAAGAAAACCGGACGCCTGGCCGCAAGCAGCACTCCCGCGCTGCCAGTGAAACCGCATAGATAGCGAACGTTCGGCAGATGCGTTACCACCAATGCGTCTACCTTCTGACGATCCAAAGCTTCGCGCAGGTTCTTCTGCCGCTCTCGAAAATCCATCTCTTGATTGTATCCGCTCCGAAGCGGAATGGGCTTCCGAAGAAGCCCATTCGTGCCACCATCGGGAGCACTAGCTAGGTTTGGATGATCTTCGGGGTGATGAAGAAGATCAATTCATCGGTTTCCGTGGAAACGTGGCGCGACTTAAACAGGTTGCCGAGCCACGGAATGTTCCCCAGGACAGGCGTCTGCGAGGTGCTGACCGAGTTGGTCGTCTGGATCACACCGCCGATCACCACCGTGCCGCCATCTGTCACTAGCACCTGGGTAGTTGCCTGCTGGGTCGTCAGTTCGAAGTTGCTGTTGATATAAGTGCCAGGCTGAGTGTTCTCCACATCCACGGTCAAGAAGATCGTATTATCCGCAGTAACCTGCGGAGTGACCGAGAGCCGTAGAACCGCATCGACGTAGGAGACACTGGAATTGGCATTGGCGGTACCAGCCGTGTAAACCGGGATCTTCACACCCTGCTTTACCTCGGCCTTCACATTGCTTTGAGTCACAACCCGGGGACGGGAGAGGACTTTGGCCAGGCCGTGGGTCTCGGCCGCCGTCAGGACTGCTTCAATACCATAGCTTGCTGTGATGTTGCTGAGCGAAAAGCCAGTTGTCGCACCGGTTGCCGGCAAGTTTGTAAAAAGAGGCACATTGTTAACGTTGTTGGTGGTTGTACCAGTATTGACTGCAGTAGCGCCGTTTGGATTTGAGCCGCCAATCGTGCTGACGCCATTGCCCCAGTTAAAGCCTAACTGGAATCCGAGATCCCTGGTGAAGGAGCGCGTTGCCGAAACCACCCGAACTTCGATCTCAACTTCCTGGCTCTTCTTGTCCAACTGCGAAATCAGCCGATCCAGGTTGGGGATCACGCTTGGAATGTCCGAAATGATCAGGGCGTTCGTACGATCATCGGAGATCACATCGCCGCGCGCGGTCAAAAACTTTTTGATGGTCGGAACAACATCCTTCGCTTTGGCGTAGCTGAGAAAACGCGAAATTGTCTGGCGATCCACGGCCAAGGCAATGGCCTCGGATTGGGCACGGCGATCCACTGCCTCACGCCGCAGCGTGTCCGTGGCCGCGATGCGTAGTACGTTTCCCTGCAATTCGCGATCGAGCCCATTGTTCTTTAACACTATATCCAGGGCCTGGTCCCACGGCACATCATCGAGCACCAGGGTTACAGTGCCTCTGACATTCGGATCCAGAACGATGTTCAGCCCGCTGATCTCGTGGATGAGGCGGAAGAAATCCTTCAGATCCACATCTTTAAAATTCACGGAAATCGGCTCCCCAGTGTATTTGGGAGTGGAAGCAGCGGGAACCGTTGGCGCAACGCTTGCAGGAAGCTGTCCCTGGGGTGGAGGGCTTAGTTTTGCCATCTCGACTGCAGGCTTGGCCTCACGGGGAGACGAATTCGCCATTGTTTCAGCAGCAATCTCCGCCCGCACCTCGGGGTCGTGAACCGGTTGACTCGGGAGCGGCAAACTGTTGGCGGGGGCAGGCATTGCCGCATCCTTGACACGTGATGCGCTCGCCAGTGCGGCATTGGCACCACTATCGTTCTGCAGGTTGAGAGCTCTAGAGCTGGGCTCTACAGCCGACGGAGGCGGCACAGCGGAAGCCAGTACCGGCGCTGGAGCAGCTTTTCGTGGCGGGGATAACATTTCGCCATCTTCGGTCTTGACACGCACAACCACCTGATTCGCTGAAGGCAGGACATCGAATGTGCGCGGGCCACCCAGGTCAATTACGATGCGAGTTACCAGGGGCTTGGCCGAGAAGCGGCCCACTCGCACCTCCAGCACATCCCTGGTATGCACGGCGATGTTGCGGACGGAAGGCCGCATCACCACGTTGCTAAAGTCCAGCACCAGGCGATCGGGATTCTTTAACAGAAATGGATGCGCGGAGCTGGGGCCCTCGATAACGATGTCCATCGTGCCTTGTCCGCGCCGCACACTGACTCTGCGAATTGCAACTGGAGTGAGCGAGCTGATCGCCTCACTAGGTTGCGCTGCCGTAAATGCGGCAGGACGCGGCGCGGCAACCATTGCAGGCTGAGCCAACGGCTGGAGCGCGGCACTTGCGGACTCTACTACAGGCACCACTTCCTTTGTGGCTTGCGCAGGCTCTGGCTGCGGCACCACTTCCTTCGCGGTCTGAACGGGTACCGGCTGCGGAGCTACGTCATTCGCTGCCTGCACGGGCTCTGCCTGGGGCCCTCGCAGGTCCCGAAAGACGGGCACATATTGACGCGATGAGATGGAGGTCTCCGCCGGCGCAGGCTTCGGAACGTCGGCCACGCTCTTTACGGTTGGCGGAGCAGGAGGACCAACGGTGGCGGCAGAAGCCAAAGACTTCGCCGTGCCCGGAGCGCCGCCGGTCAACAGAACCTGCAGTCCATCACTCACGTCATTCACATCCGCAGTAACCTGGTCCCCGAGCGTGAATGCAATGCGCGTGACTTCGCTACCCGAGGCACTGGTATAGCGGGAGATTTTGTAGCTTTTCAGAACTGCGGAGTTCGGTGCCGCCTCACGCTCCACTGCGGCATCGGCGGTCACGCCAGTCAGGTCGACCATCAACACGTGATCGTCCAGCCTGTACTCCTTGTGGGCAAACGAACCGGTAGTCCGCAGGTTAACCGTCGCCGTACTTGCGGTTGGCGTCACTTGTACTGAATTCAGTTGTGAAGCCGCCGTAGCCGTGCCGGCGCAAAACAGCGCCATGAGTCCTGCCGTCAGCAGTCGCTTGAACTTCATCGTAGCTCTCCCCGCGTCGCCTGTTACCAGGTTCCGCGCGTCCTTCCCAGTCTCTTGCTTTGCAGTTTCCAGACTCATCCTCACAATTGCTTGCATACCTTTTCCGCCTAACCCGCAGGTACTCCGAGCTTCTTCGTAACTTCGCGCACCACTGGCCGCCCCAGCGCATCAGACGAACGTTGACGCAATGTGATTGCGTCCAGGGTGATCTTCTCCACCGCTCCATCTGCAAGAGGATCGTCTTTGCGTAGGAAATACGTGTGCTCGCCATTCACCACCACGGCGATAAAACCGCCGGGCGAGCGAACCACGCCGTTCAATGTGATTTCGCCAACCACAAGGCACTGCCGGCCGCTACCCGTACAACTGATGGGGGTATACTTTCGCTCCACAATCGGACTTACAAAAGGATCGCGCTCACCTTTTGGCGATTTGCCATTCCTCGCAACGACCGCCCTCCCGGCGACGGGCCTTTGCACCAATCTATGTCTGCTGCGGGGCCTTCTCGTGGAGGATTGCGCCATCGAAGTCGACGGCGTCCTTCCAGGGTTCATCGCGGGGCGGGCGGCGCGCTGTTGTGGAGGCTGTGCCGCAGCGGCCTTGGCGGGCGCCGAAAGCGGCCTGGCTTGAACGCTCGATGGTGGAACCGCTTTCCGCGCTGCCTGGGTTGAGGAAGACGCAGGTTTCGGCATCATCGCGGCAGACGGATTTGCCGGCCGTTTCGGCGGCGGGTTCTGTGCCCAAGCGTTTACTGCAAGCCATATCGCCAAGATTAATGTGCGCTTCATGGCTTCTCCTACTTCTTCCCAGCAGCGGGCGGCGGGCCGCTCTTCGTAGTGCTGTAAAACGTCGTCAACATACAATTGGCTCCAACGGTTTCATTGGGCGACCACGGGTATGGTTTCTTGACCCCTGTCTTGCCGCCCTTCAATGCGCCCATGGTGAGATGGCTGACGTTCACGATGCGTTCTAACTTCTGAATACGCTCAAAGAAATTCACCACCGAGTAAAACGGCCCGTCCACGTCAATGTCGAAGGGAACCTCTACGTAGTAATCCTTGGTCGAGGTGTCCTTCGGCGTATAGCGTCGAACCTCTACGCCGGCGGCAACTGACTCTTTTTCCACTAACGTAATGAAAGCTGGAACCTCTTTCTCCTCGGGCACGATTTTGCGCTGAGCCTCCATCTGTACCTTCAGAGCTTCGGCCTGGGCATTCAATTCCGCCAGCTTCGCCCTGTATGGGCTGAGCTGCGCTACCTCGGCCTGTTTGCTCCTCAGGATCAGCGCGTCCGACTTATTCTTCTTTACCAATGGATCAAGCTCAAGCATGTAGGCGCCGGCCGCAAGCAGAAGAATCACTAGCGCCACGATTCCGATTTGTGCCAGATAGGGCAGTTCCTTGAAGCTTTTCATGACCTTCTACGCCTTCGTCTTCTCGCATACCAGGCTAAAACTAAATGTCTGCAACTTCGGATTGTCTTCCTGAACAGCGTCCCGCAGCTCCACGTTCTTGAAATAGCCGGAGCGCCGCAAATTGGTCATCAGGTTTGCAACCGCGTTGGGTCCCAGTGCCACTCCATCCAAGGCCACGGTGGGCCCATCGTCGCGCAGATTCAACAACCAGACTCCTTCGGTCTTATCTACCGTATCGCTAACGCTGGCCAGCAATGGAACCGGGCCTGCCTGCGCGGCGCGCAACTGATCAATGACGTCAAAACGACGCTTGACCGTGTCGTAATCCTTCTGCCGTTCCAGATACGCCTGCTTGACCTTGGTCATGGAGGCAATCGACCTGTTCGCCTCATCCAGTTGGCTTGCCAGCTTCTCGTGTGTAGCTTCCAAATTCCGGTAATAAAAGTAGAGCCCAGCACCGGCAAATACTGTGACCGCAAGCCCGGTAATCAACGGAGACGGCCCATCGGTGGTGAGCCGCGGCATTGTAAAGCGCCGGCCTTTTTTGCCTTTCTTCGTTTTTGCCGTGGCTAGCAGATTGATCCGGATCATAATTTTTCAAAGCTCCTCAGGGCCAATCCCACGGCCACCGCCAGCTGCGACGCGTTCCGCTCAATCAGATCTGCGCCTTCGCCGATGGGCGGCACGATCTTTTGGAACGGATTCATCGCATCCACGGGAATTGAGAATTCCTGCCGCAAAGCTTCCACCAACCCGGGGACCTGCGACGACCCTCCTGCCACGTAGATTTTTTCAATGTGTTCGCCGCTGGCAGTAGCACGGAAGAAATCAAACGTCTTCTGAATTTCGAGCACAATGATCTCGGTGACCTGCTGCAAAATCGGAAGCTTGGCGTCTTCGCTGACTGTTCCGACCTTCTTGCCCAGCTTCAGCGCCTCCGCATCGTCATAACTCAGGTCGAGTTCCTTTTGCAGAGAATCGGTGTACTGGTTTCCTCCGACGCTCACATCGCGGGTGAAAAGCGGAGTTGAACCTTTCACGATGTTGATGTTCATTACGCTGGCGCCGATGTTCAGCAACGCGGCGGTTGTATTCGGAGCAGGATCGTAGTTGTATTCGTAGCAGTTCTGTAGGGCGAAAGCGTCAATGTCGACAATCGCCGGCTGCCGCCCAGAAAGCTGCAGGGCGCTGGTGTAGTTCAGAATCTTGTCCTTTTTCACCGCTACCAGCAGAACGTCAACGGTTGGACCATCCAGGTTGTCACTGAGAACCTGGTAGTCGACGTTCACATCGCTCATGTCAAACGGGATGTACTGTGCGGCCTCACTTCGTACGGCTTCACCCAGCTCCGGCTCGTCCATAGTCTGCATGGAAATTTTCTTTACGATTACCGAATGGCCACTGACAGAAGTCGCCACACGTTTGGCTTTGAACGCATGCTCAGCAAAGATCTTGCTGATGGCACTGGCTACGCTGCCGCTATCCACAATCATGGAATCAACCACAATGTCGCTGGCTAGAGGCTCAATGCCCAAATGGCTCACCAGTATCTCACCGCGGCTTCGCTCCAACTCCACGGCCTTGATGCTGTTCGACCCGATGTCCAAGCCGACAATCGTTTTCTTCGAACCAAAACTCAGTCCAAACATAAACGCACGCCCTCTTACACCACCGCGGCAGTACGAATCGCTCGCGGCTTCTTCTTCAGCGTCTCTTCTCCCCCGCTGCTCTTGCTCTCCATCCAGCGATCAAGTAACGCCTTTTTGAACTTCCAGCGGTTGCCCAACTTGAACGCTGGTATCTTGTTTTCGGACACGTACTTATAGATCGTGTCCGGGCTTACTCCCAGATACTCGGACGCTTGTCGAACATTCATCACTTCAGGCGATTCGGCCATGGCTCGTTGCCCTTTCACTGCCAGAACGCAGCTCGCGTAAATCTAAGGATTCAACCCGCTGCCCCGGCGGCGCTAGCGTTACCGGTCGATTGCAGCGCCTGCGCGCACTATCTTCTTTCGCGCGCACGGAAACTTTGCGAGGAGAATTCCTCTGCTTTCTCGGGGAGAATACTAGACGCTTATAGCAGAGTTCAGGGCAGCCAAGTCAACCTGAACTTCCGGCAAAATACGGAAGATAACGGGCATCGTCAGCCGATTTCGTTATTAGATCAGCTCAAAATACCATATGCTGGGTTGCCGCTAGAACTAGACCACAACAGGATGGGGTAGTAATGCAAAGGATGCTTTTAGGACAATTGGATTACGAAGGGCCCTAAACGCCTTAGAACTCTGCGCGTCCAGTCCTCGTGCAGGGCATTGTCCTTTAGTTTCTTTCTCTTGGAAGCCCTGTGAAGGATGTCTTGGACCGGACTGCTCGTCCGGCTTTTCCTCTTGCCGCCATCACGCATCAGAGCCCGCCAGCGACGGCGGGCTCTGCTTGAATTCCATGCGGTTGTTGACCAACAGGCTAGTAATTCATATCAAACTGTTCCTGATGCAACTGTGCATCGCTCTTCACCAGGACGGGATGCCCGATCAGCTCTTCCATCTCCTGGAGCCACTTTCCGTTGCTGCCCTTCAACTCCTTGGCAACTTCGGGGTTCACGCGGAGCATGACTTCCTTGCTCTCCACGTGACGGCGAACCTTGCGCATTTCAACATAGATTTCGTTGCACACGGTCTGCACCGATTTCACAAAGCCGGTCGAGTCACAATATGGGCAGGGCGTTCCGAGCGTGCGTTCCAGCGACTGCTTGACCCGCTTGCGGGTGATGGCCACCAATCCAAAGTCATTGAACTGCAGGATTTTTGACGGCGCACGATCAGACTTCATGGCTTCTTCGAGTGCTTGCATTACCTTCTGGCGATTCTTGCGCTCGTCCATGTCAATGAAGTCGACTACGATGATGCCGCCCAGGTCGCGCAGACGGATCTGGCGTACGATCTCCTTCACTGCGTCGCAGTTGGTCTTCACGATGGTATCTTCCAGGCGCGCCGTCTTGCCGACGTACTTGCCTGTATTAATGTCGATAGCGACCAGAGCCTCAGTCTGGTTGATCACGATGTAGCCACCGCTCTTCAGCCATACCTTGGACTTCAGGCTCTTGTTAATCTCCTCGTTGATTCCGAACTGCTCGTAGAGCGGCGTGTCCTTGGTGTACAACTTGATCCGGCGCACGAGGTTGGGTTGAAAGCGCGAGGCAAAGCGCACAACCCGCTCGTACTCGCTTTCGTTATCCACCCAAATCTGCGAGAAGTCGCTGGTTACCTGATCGCGCAGAATACGCTCAACCAGATTCAGGTCGTGGTAAATCAGCGACGGGCTCTTGCTGGACTCGGCCCGGGTGCGAATTTCGGTCCACAGATGCTTCAGGAATCGTATGTCGGCGCGCAGTTCGTCTTCTTTAATGTTTGAAGCTGCGGTCCGCACGATGAAGCCGCCGTGTCCATTCTCGCGCTCGCTGGAAACAATTCGTTTCAGCCGCTGGCGCTCTTCTTCGCTGCTGATTTTGCGCGAAACGCCAATGTGATTCACCGTTGGCATGTACACCAGGAAACGGCCAGGAAGTGCGATGTGGCTGGTGATGCGGGCGCCCTTCTTGCCGATTGGCTCCTTGGCGATCTGCACCAGAATCTCCTGGCCCTCTTTCAGCAACTCACTGATCAGAGGCAGAGCACGCGACTGCTGACGCGGACGCATCCGCCCTCCGCCGCGCATCGGAGGTGCGCCACGACGGCCGCGACGATCGCGGCGATCGAAACGCTCCGGGCGCTGACGTCCGGGTTCAGGGGCGGCAGCAACCTCGGGTTCTTCGTTCTCGTCCTGCTCCTCACCTTCATCCTCGTCGCTGGCTTCTTCCGCAAGCAACTCAGACTCTTCAAGCTCTTCGCTGCCGAAATCGTATTCGTCATCTTCCAGTTCAGTCTCTTCGCCGCTCTCACGAACCGCAGCGCCGATCTGGGAACCGTTGGTGTCCTCTAGCGCGTCTTCTTCCTCTGTATAGCGGTCAAAGTGCTCGGCAAGCGCAGGCATCTCGGTCTCTTCTGCATCAAGCTCTTCGTGCTCGACGTGACCACCCTCAATCACAAAGCTGCCTAGCGTCTGTTCATAGGGTACGGCATTCTGCTCCCCCGCAGCCTTTTCCTCTACCGCTGGCTTTCCAAAGGCTTCCTGCTCGGCCTTCGGTTGGTCGACCGCAGGGATGGCCTCGTGGCTCTCGGTCATCGCGTGCTCTCTCGTCTCCCGATGCCCTTCGGCTTCTTCGTGCACGCCACCAAAAATCTTCGAAACGCGGTCACGCCATGACCGGCGGCCCGCACCACGACCTTCCGTCTTTGCTCCATCTTCCGGCAGGCCCTGATCCGTTTCAGCTTGTACCGCTTCCGTATCAGCTTCTTCGTTACGAAGTTCCGCCCCCGTGGAAACTGGTTCCGCTTGCACCGACTCGGCTTGCGACAACCCGGTGTGAGTCTCGGCAACGGGAGACTCCGTTGACTGCACACTGGTGAACGTCGGAGTAACAGTCTCCGCGGCTTCCTGCTTCTGCTCCACGGTTTCGTGGACGGCAGGCTCCGGCTCCATCTCCTCAGCCACATAACGCTGAGTCATGGAAGGTAGTCCGCTCACGCCGGAATAGCTGGCGCTGGACAAAGGTTCTTCCGGGTTCGCATCAGCCACCACTGCCATGGGAGCGGTTTCAATAGCTTCATCCTGCGAATTGACTTCCAGCGCGGATGGTACAGGGGCAGCAGCTGGCTCGATTGAGGCATTGTTTCCCAGCGGCTCCAATGCCGCCGACGGCTCGACACCGCGATACTTGGAGATGGATTCGCCCGGCAGAACAATCGGAGTGTAATTCTCCGGCAGAGCAACATTCTCCGGCTCGCGCTCTCCGCGGTCGCGGTCGCGGCCACGGCCACGATCACGATCTCCGCGTCGCCCACGGCCACCACGATCACCACGGTCACGCTCACGGCCGCGTCCATAAGAGCCACGATCCGGCTCTTCGCTCGCGCCGCTCTCCGCTAACGGAGCCGGTGCTGGGGCTTCGCCATCGGCGCGGTTATATTTCGAAATCGACTCACCAGGCAGCAGCATCGGCGTATAGGAGCTCGACACTGGTGCGGCGGGCTTGGCTTCCTCCGCCTCTGCTGGCTCATCCGCGGCTTCAACCTTAACCTCAGGCTCAATAATCTCGTCATCGCTCACCGAGCGGGCTAGACCGTGAACGACTAGTCCGCGAGGCTCAAATCCACGCAACTCGCGCTTCCTTGGCTCACGCGGGGAAGCAGCCTCCGACACACGTTCAGCGGGGGACTCATCGGAGTCCTCGGCACTGGCTGCTTCACCGGTCCATGCTTCAGGGTTGGCAGCCCCAGGCTGCGCTTCGGCAGGACGGTCACCCGGCATGCGCTCACGACCGCCTCGCCTGCCGCGACGCCGACGGCGTCCACGCCAGCGTGGCGCGCCAGCAGCATCTTTTCCCTCAGTTTTGTCGCCTTCGCCTTCGGCAACGGCTTCCTCTTCGAGCGGTTCTTCGGAATCTTCTTCTTCGACAGCTTGCGGTTCGGTAATGATCAGACCATTCGCCTGAGCCAGGGTTGCCCCGGTTACCTTTACGTCTCCGAACTCGCCGTCTTCGTCTTCGTCCTGGAGTTCCAGAAAATCCGAGACATACAAGAAAGCATCGCGCTCAAGTCCGATATCAACAAAGGCCGATTGCATGCCAGGTAGCACGCGGGTAACCCGCCCTTTGTAAATAGAGCCCGCCAGTGTGTACTCGTTTTCGCGCTCAAAGTACACCTCGGCGAGCTGATCGTCTTCCACCAGCGCCACTTTGGTTTCATGAGGCGTGGTTGAAACGTACAGTTCTTTGTTCATTTTCGCTCCGGGCCTACTCGCAAAGAGCAGGCTGATGTGAGCCGGAAGCACGAAGGCGGGGTAGTCAGTTTTGAAGATCAATGCATCGAACCGCGCTCTTTGGCTTCTCTGCCAAGGCGCGGAACGAAGTTCGCCCGCTGAGCTTATTTGCGGGAATCATGCAGCCAGTTCCGCTGTGACGCGCTGCGTCATTCAGGGCCCCGGCTGCGTTTGATGTGAACCTATGCACCGATTCCGTACTCCCCGGGATTCTCGCCCCGGTCCGGTTACGCTGCGCCTGGGTTTTGTGGCCACATCTCTCCAGCATTCCCTAGAACTTTTGACTCTTGGAATACCGGATGGGGCCGTTCCCTGCCCGTTAATCGCAACGTAATTCTTCAATCCTGACCGGCCTGATTGCCTTGCTCGCCGGCTTTGACCTCTTAATCGAGGACTTCATCTCGTGTGTGCGGCCTGGGAATTTCCCGGCCAAAAGCCCCGGCGATCACCGCCGAAGACCCATTCCCTCCGCCTTCTTCCGGCAGCTCTCCTGGGATTTTGCAAAAAGATTGTGCCCCGCAACTTCGCCTGTTATCACGGCGATGCGCGGACGCTGCGGAACTTCTGCTTCAGAACCTCCGTGCGTTTTACGCGTCCACCTAATTCACAAACCGGCGCATGCGAACGTTCATCACAATGCCCAGCGCCAGGAACGTAAACAGGATCGACGATCCTCCGTAGCTCATCAATGGAAGCGGGATTCCCGTCACGGGCATAAACCCCACCACCATCCCCACGTTCACCAAAACGTGGAACGCCAGCACCGCGACCACTCCCATGATCAGGAAGACTCCGGCCCGGTCGGGCGCAGTTTGTGCGTCCTGAATCAAACGCATCAACACCCCGAAGTATAGCAGCATTACGGTTAGTGCGCCCACAAAGCCATGCTCCTCGCTCCAGGCCGCAAAAATGAAATCGGTATGCGGAACGGGAAGAAACTGGCCCTGCGTCTGCGTGCCCTTGGCCACGCCTTTACCCCAGACCCCGCCCGATCCCACAGCCACCAATGACTGAATCACCTGGTATCCCGAACCGCGGGAATCCGCCTCAGGCTCGACAAAGGTTGAAAGCCGTTCCTTTTGGTACGGCTTCAGACCCCATTTCCACACGGCCGGCATCAACACGGCCGCGATGACCAGCAAGACCAACCCGTGCTTGAGCCTCATTCCGCCCAGAATCAGAGCCATGATCGCGATCGGAATATAAGTTAGCGCCGTCCCCAGATCCGGCTGCTTCAGCACGAGCAACATTGGGAATAGCACGACGAGCCCGGCCTTCACCAACTCGCGGAATGGCAGATCGTTATCTCTATACTCGGCAAAGTACTTCGCCATGGTCAGAATCAATATCAGCTTCACCCATTCCGAGGGTTGGAAGTGGAAGAGCTTGAGATCGATCCAGCGCTTTGCGCCCAGATAGCGTCTACCAAAGAGCAGCACCGAAACCAGGGAGAGCAAGCTGAAGCCATACAGCCATGGAACCAGTTCGAGGAGCGCCTGGTAATTGATCAGACTAATCAGAAACATCAATCCCACTCCGGCGACAATCCAGTACACCTGCTTGATATACATCCCCTCGAATTTGGTATGCAGGGTCGCCGAGTAGATTTCCGAAACGCCGAGCGCGCAGATGATCAGCACGAAAATCAGCAGCACCCAGTCAAAGTCCCGGAAACGCACGTATCGGCTCAATGGGAATCTCCAGCGCGCCATCGGGGCTCCGGAAGCGCGGCCACTACGCCAGGAAAATCGTGCCATAGGGGGCGCTTCTGGGGCCGCGGTTGTCCGCTGCGGGATGGCGCCGCGCTCTGCGCAAACTGCTCCATGCCTGGCGCGGCCACGGCGCGGTGAAACTCGCGCTGCGGCGTTCCGGCGCTGAACCGCGCCGCCTGGAGGCGTCCGGGGTCGCTGCCACCGTCGCTCCACAGTCCAGTCATTACGGTGACCTTGGAGGGAGTAGCAGCACGCGGTGGATTTTGCGGTGTCTGCTCACCGGGGGGCGCCTCGTCGGTCGGCGGCGTGATGTGCTCGATTCGTCCCTTCGTCTTTTTGTCTTCGAAGGCCTTGATCACCAAGGTCGCCAGTCGTGCCGCCAGCGCTCCGTGCTCGCCGCCTTCAAACAGAACGCAGACCACGATGTCCGGATTGCGGCGTGGGGTGAAGCCCACAAACCAGCCGTTGTCCTTAAACGCGGCCTTGTTGGACATCTTGGCCTTTAATGCGTTGGAAATCGTCTGCGCTGATCCGGTTTTGCCCGCAATGTCAATGCCAACTTTATGAGCCATTGGCGCCGTTCCCTCCGGCAACAGCACCCGCCCCATCGCGTCGGTAATGGTGTTCCAGCCCTCCGGATCGATCGGGATGTCTTTCGTCTCGGTGTAATGCAGCGCGCTCTGATAGGTCTCCGGGACCCTGTCCGGAAAGACGACGTGGGGCCGCACGAGATGCCCGTCCATCGAAATTGCGCTGATCGCGCGCAGCAGTTGGATTGGGGTGGTCGTCACGGCACCCTGCCCAATGCCGACCGAGATGGTCTCACCGGCATACCACTTCTGGCGATAGTTCTTCAGCTTCCACTCTTCGCTAGGCATGACTCCACTGACCTCTTGCGGAAGATCAATTCCGGTCTTCTGCCCGAGCCCGAGGGCGGTTGCGTATTTGGCGATGCGCTCGATACCAAGCTTCTCGGCGAGGGTGTAGAAGTAAACATCGCAGGATTGATAGATGCCCTTGGTAAGAGTTACGGAGCCGTGACCACCCTTAAACCAGCACTTGAAGTAGCGGCCATAAAACGACGCCCCGCCGCCGCAGTTCACATGCAGGGTCTGCGCAATTCCCTCTTGCCATCCTGCCACGCTCATGATGATCTTGAAGACCGAGCCGGGCGCTAGTTGCGCCTGAATTGCCTTGTTGAGCAGCGGCTTGCCTGGGTCATTGAGCAGACCGCTCCATTCCTTGGAGGTGATGCGCACGGCAAACGCATTTGGATCGAAGGTCGGACGGCTGACCATGGCGAGAATTTCACCGGTCTTTGGATCCATTGCAACTATAGCTCCGGTTTTGTCGCCGAGCGCCTCCTCGGCGGCAATCTGCAAATCCAGGTCGATGGTCAACTGCAGTGGCTTGCCGGGTATTGCCGGAGTGTCGCTCAACTCGCCGACTTCTTTCCCCTTGCTGTTTACCAGCACGCGCCGCGAACCATTCTTGCCCATCAGCATATCGTTGTACTCGGCTTCCACGCCGCTCTGGCCCACCACGTCTCCAGAGTTGTAAAGCTCGTAGCGAGGATTGTTCAGCATGTCTTCACTGACCTCGCCGACATAGCCGATCAGGTGTGCCATGAATCCGTTCTTCGGATACAGACGCCGATGCACGGTAATCGTATCCAGCTCCGGAAATTCGTTGCGATGAGATTCGATAAAAGCGAGTTCGTCCGGGGTGATGTCGTATTTGATGAAGATCGGCTGATAGCCCGGCATGGCGGAGAGCCGTTTCACTCTTGTCTTCAGTTCGTTGGCATCCAGGTGCAAACCCGCAGCAATGGCGTCCAGGTTTGATTCGACGTTCTTTCCTTGCGACCGCAACAGCAAAGCAGAGAACGACGGATAGTTGTCAACGATGGCCCTGCCTTCGCGATCCAGCAGTTTGCCGCGCGGCGCCAGAATCGGAACCTCCTTCACGCGGTTCTGCTCCGCCATGCTGGCGTAGTAGTCCGCATGCAGGACCTGTAGGCGCCACAGTCCAAACACCAGTATCAGAAAAATGCCTAGTACGATGTACTGGGCGACCGCCAGACGAATTAATGGAACCTTTTCTTCGCGACCATACATGAGCTGTTACAACCTGTGAAGTCTTCTAATCCCTGATCTTAAAGCGGTTCAAGAATGCAAACAGAAACACCGCCATGATTGAATTAGCCACGGCTGCTCCTGCTTCATACCCGATATTGACAGATACAGACTGCCCCATCAGCTCGCGCTCAATGGCCACGAATACCGCCTGATGGACGGCATAAAAAAAGAACGTAAGCAGAAAGCGCGAGCCAGGATTTTCCACATCGATTCGGATTCCAATCGACGACGCACCGTAACCGACTAACGTTTTCGCAATTCCAAAGACGCCGAAGGGTGTGCGCGTCAGGCAGTCCTGCAGCAAACCTATGGCAGCGCCAGTCAGCAGTCCGCTCACCTGGCTACGGCGCGAGACCGCAAAGAAGATCGTCAGCAATAGGCCGAAATCAAAAATCCGAAAAAAATACAGCCGAACCGGCATCAACGCCTGCAAGCCCACTAGCAGGAGCGGCAGGCACAGCGAGACCAGCCAGGAGAAGCGATAAACCTCCACCTGTTCGCGCGATGTATAGCTGAGCTTCATGGCTCTCATTGCGGGTGGGTCCCTTCACTGGCAGGCTTGGGCTTCGAGCCACCTGCATTCGGAGACGACACCGGCTTGGGCTTCGAATCACTCGCGTTCGGAGACACCGGCTTTGGCTTAGCAGGCACAGGTTGGGGCTTCGAGCTATCTGAATTCGGAGGCGACACCGGCTTTGGTGGCGCAGGCGCTGGTCTGGGCTTCGAGCCATCCGGGTTCGGAGATGCTGGATTTGGCTGTGCAGGCGCAGCCTGCGAAGATTGCGCAGGCGCTTGTTCGGGCGTTGGAACGGGCACACCGGGCAAACGCTGGGCAAGAATGTCAGAAGCGCGAATCGGCCCCAAGCCAGTCACATCGGGCGCGCGCTGTTTCTGCTCGGTGATCACCAAAACCTCTTCCAGGCGATTCAAGTCCACCGCCGGCCGCAGCTTGATATCAAGAAACAGGCTGTGCCCCATGCTCACTCCGGCCACGGTGCCAATCGGCAATCCCCGGGGAAAGACCCGGTCGCCGCCGCTGGTGACCAGCGCTTCGCCGGACTGCACGGTTTCGTCGCCCATGATGTAGTTCAGTTGTATCTCGCCGGTCGCAGTGCCCTTTGCGATGCCTTGCAGGCGCGAGTTCACAAGAATTGCTCCCACCCCACTGGTCGGATCGTTGATCATCAGAACCTGCGATGTTTCGCCGTAGACGGCGAGCACCTTACCCACAACACCATCAGGGGTAATCACCGGCATATCGGCCCTGATGCCATCCTTTGCGCCCTTATCCAGATACAGCAGGCGTGAGCTTTCCGTGCCGCTGGTTCCAATCACCTGGGCGGCAACCGTGGTATCGATCCACTGCTCCTTGAATCCCAGCAGGGCTTGGATGCGCCGCGCCTGGCGAGCATCTTCCTGTTCTCTGGCGCGATCCAACCGCATCTGCTCGGCTTCCGCCTTCAGGCGCAGATTCTCGCGCCGGACGTTGCGCAGATCGATGTAGTTCGCCCAGACTCCGCGAACGCCCTGTCCCGAGTAAATGAATAGCCTCTCAAAGGGAGAAAGCGTACTCACAGCCATAAAGCGGATCAAACGCACCGGCCCCTCGGCAGTCTGGCGCTTGACCTGCACCGCCAGCGCCAGGAACTGCGCCAGCAACACCGTTGACAGGACCACCGTATTCTTGTGCTGCGAGAAGAAGTTCATGTCTTCAGAATTTCACTGCTGTCTCTGGCACCATCAACGGCAATCCAAGCGCCTGCAAGCAGAGCTTTGCCCGTGCAGATTGTTTATTGCACCCGCAACGCGCAAGGCCGGAGCACCGCTCCGGCCGCCCGTTTCTTTTACTCGATACTGATCTTGCGCAGAAGTTTAAAATCACTCAGCATTTTGCCCGTGCCCAGCACCACGCTGGCCAGCGGATCGTCGGCAATTGAGACTGGCAGGCCGGTTTCTTCGCGAATGCGCTTGTCAAGGTTCTTGAGCAGCGCGCCGCCGCCGGTGAGTACAATACCGCGATCACTGATGTCAGCGCTCAATTCCGGCGGAGTGCGTTCCAGCGCGACGCGAATCGCGTTCATGATGGTGCCGACACATTCACTGAGCGACTCGCGAATTTCGCTGTCGTCGATGGTGATCGTCTTGGGTACGCCTTCAATCAGGTTGCGTCCCTTAATCTCCATGGTCAGTGGCTTCTCCAGCGGGTAGCCCGATCCGATTTCGATCTTGATCTGCTCCGCCGTGCGCTCGCCGATCAGCAGATTGTATTTGCGCTTCAGGTAATTCATCACGGCTTCGTCCATCTGGTTGCCAGCCATGCGAACCGAGCGCGAGTACACGATGCCGCTGAGGGAAATTACCGCGATATCCGTGGTCCCACCACCTATATCGACCACCATATTGCCGCTGGGCTCGGTAATCGGCAAACCCGCGCCAATTGCGGCAACCATGGCCTGCTCCACCAGGTGCACTTCGCTGGCCTTGGCACGATACGCCGAGTCCATCACCGCGCGCTTCTCCACCTGCGTAATCTCGCTCGGCACGCCGATGACGATTCGCGGATGCACCAGCATCTTGCGGTTGTGCGCCTTCTGGATGAAGTAGTTCAGCATCTTTTCGGTGATCTTGAAGTCGGCGATGACGCCGTCCTTCATCGGCTTGATGGCAACGATATTGCCGGGAGTGCGGCCAAGCATCTCCTTGGCTTCCTTGCCCACCGCTTCCACCTCGTTTGTATTCTTGTTGATTGCGACAATCGAGGGCTCGTTGACTACGATTCCTTTGCCGCGCGCGTAGACAAGCGTGTTCGCCGTGCCCAGGTCGATTGCTAGGTCGCTTGAAAACATGCTGAACAAAGAACGCAAGTTCCCAAAACGCGAACCGGTGTGGAAGCCATTGTTTGACATCTTTTATGCTGTCTCTCTTTTTTCCCGTTCGAAAGATTTCACGCCCGGCACCACCAGTCCATGCGGGTCTTGCCCTAGCGCCCTTCCCGTTCAGGAAAAATCAATCTCTAGATCTTCACTCAGAATAATACGGGCAGGAACCAATACATACCAATGCGTTAAGAGCACTAGCCGGGACACATCCCTTATCTTACTACTCCACCCGCTATCCAAAAGGTGCTTATGCAAAATTCATCGTGGCAAAGGTACAGGACCAATCTACTTACCACTAGGTCCCAAGGTGAACCGCACCGGCGCCTTAGCCTCGGGCTAACGTTGCCGCCTGGCATACGGCACTAGAACTTTGGTTGCCACGACTCCTTCGCCGTCGCCTTCCCTACTTGCCACTAAGCCACACCGGCGACTACGATATCCGGTCGGCCGCTTTGACCGCCCGCTCTGCGGCCATCGGCCCTGTCGAGCGAATCCACATTCTGCACGTTCCGGAGATCGATCCCTATGCCCACCGCTACTACCGGCGTCAAAACCTTCAACAACTTCATCGATGGAAAATGGGTTCCGGCCAGCTCCGGCAATACCTGCGAGAACCGTAACCCGGCCGACACTCGCGAGGTCGTCGGCATTTTCCAGCGCTCCGGCGCCGCAGAGGTCAACCTCGCCGTCGAAGCCGCTCACGCAGCCTTCAAAAAATGGAGCCGCACGCCCCCTCCCCGTCGCGCCGAGATCGTAATGAAGGCCGCAGGCATCTTGGAGCGGCGGAAGGAAGCCTTTTCCCGCGATATGACCCGCGAGATGGGCAAGGTTCTTAAGGAAACTCGCGGTGATATCCAGGAAGCCATCGACACCGGATATTACTTCGCCGGGGAAGGCCGCCGCATGTACGGTCTTACAACTCCCAGCGAGCTACCCAATAAGTTTGCTATGTGCACCCGCAATCCGGTCGGCGTCGTCGGTATGATCTGCCCATGGAATTTTCCCATGGCAATTCCCTCCTGGAAGCTTTTTCCCGCTCTGGTCGCCGGAAATGCCTGCATCATCAAGCCAGCCGAAAACACGCCGCTCTCAGTATTCAACGTTGTTGAGGCACTCACCGAATCCGGAATTCCGGGCGGGGTGGTCAACATCGTGACTGGCCACGGCGCTGAGGTCGGCACGCCGCTCATGCAGCACCCGCTGGTGCGGGCCATCAGTTTTACTGGCTCCAGCGAGGTCGGACGCATCATCGGCGAGAGTTGTGCCCACACCTTCAAACGCTGCTCGCTTGAGCTTGGCGGCAAGAACCCAATGATCGTTCTCGACGATGCCAATCTCGAACTCGCCCTGGAAGGCGCGCTCTGGGGGGCCTTTGGCACCGCCGGACAACGCTGCACGGCCACCAGCCGCATCATCCTCCAGAAGGGCGTTTACCAGCGCTTTGTTGCTGAACTGATGCGGCGCTCGAAACTACTCCGGCTGGGCAACGGGTTGGATGAGAGCGTGGATGTGGGGCCAGTGATTAGCAAGCAGCAGACGGAAACTGTCCTGGGCTATATCGAAATTGGTAAGAACGAAGGCGCGCGCCTGGCCTGCGGAGGAAACCGCTTAGACCGTGGCGACTACGCGCATGGCTATTTCATCGAGCCCACCGTCTTCTCCGATGTCGATCCCAAAATGCGCATCGCGCAGGAGGAGATCTTTGGGCCTGTCGTCTCCTGCATCCCATGCGATTCGCTCGAACACGGCATCGAGATCGCCAACGACGTAAAGTATGGGCTCTCCTCCGCACTCTACACACGGGATGTAAACCGCGCCTTCGCCGCCATACGCGACCTCGACGCCGGGATCACCTATATCAATGCGCCCACCATCGGGGCCGAGGTCCATCTCCCCTTCGGCGGCGTCAAGCAGACTGGTAACGGCCATCGCGAGGGCGGAGTCGGAGCATTCGACTTCTACACTGAGTGGAAGGCTGTTTACGTCGATTACTCAGACCGTCTGCAGCGCGCCCAAATCGACCGCCCGGAGTAGGACTCTTGATACGCGCGGGCTACCTTTTGCGGGCCCGCGCGCTTGCACTTCGCTCCAGCATAGGGTTCAATGTAAGCAGAGCCTTTATTTCATGACCACAAATTTAACCTACCAAATTGCGCCTGCGAATCGCATGGCCAACGTAAGCTATGCCATCCGCGACCTTGCCGTCGTTGCCGATCGGATTGCGAGTCAGGGTCAACAGATCCTGTACCTCAACATCGGAGACCCCTGCAAATTTGACTTCCCTACGCCGCCGCACATGATCGAAGCGGTCGAACACGCAATGCACAACGGTGGCAACGGTTACGGCGATTCGCTCGGCGAACGCTCGGCGGTCAACGCCATCCGCGCCCGGGCTGAGGCTAAGGGCTTCCAGAATATTCAAGGCGTCATGGTGGGCTTCGGTTCCGGCGAAGTCATCGACCACTGCCTTACCGCTCTGCTCAATCCTGGCGACAATGTGCTCACTCCGTGCCCGGACTATCCGCTCTATGGAGCGGTGCTCGGAAAACTTGCAGCCGAGCCAAATCCATATTTTCTCAGCGAAGAAAACGGCTGGCAGCCGGACATAGAAGACATCGCCGCGCGCATTAATTCGCGAACCAAGGCAATCCTGCTGATTAATCCAAACAACCCCACGGGAGCAATCTATTCGCGCGCCACGCTGGAGGCGATCGTCGAACTGGCACGCCGGAATAACCTGCTGATTCTCGCCGACGAGATCTATGACAGCCTTATCCTCGACGATGAACGCGAGCACATTTCCATCGCCTCGCTTGCGCCCGATCTTCCGGTCATCACCTTCAACGGATTATCAAAAGCCTACCTGGTTCCAGGCTGGCGCATTGGATGGGCAGTCGCCACCGGCCCAGCGGGGTCGCTCGGCGACTATCTGGAAGCTGTTTATAAGCTGCTTCGCGCAAGGCTGTCGGCTCCGCACCCGTTTATGTATGCCATCGCGCCCGCTCTTGAAGGGCCGCAGGACCATCTGATCGCTGTGCGTGCCAAGTTGCGCAGCCGCCGCGATCTCACCGTGAAGTGGGCCGCGCGAACCCCACATGTTTCACTCGTCGCACCGCAGGGAGCGTTCTACGCCTTCCCTAAACTCGACATCCCTGAAGATGACATCCATTTCGTCACCGACTTGCTGAAGCAGAAACATGTTCTGTGCGTCCACGGCGCCGGCTTTGGACAGCGGCAGGGCACGCGTCACATGCGCATCGTTTTTCTGCCGCAGGAAGAAGTGCTCCACAAAGCTTACGGAGCGATTACGGAGTTCATCACGCAACGCTATTGAGACTTTCGCACTCCCACCTAAGCAGGTGGGAGTGCGCGTTTGTTTTACCTTTTCGAAGCTAGCACAGCACACTGCAAAGAGGTTCCCCATTCGCTGCTTGACGGGACGAACTCTGCAATCTGGCATTCATATTGGGAGCCTTGTTAGTCCTCGCAAACTACGATAAACACTGGCTCAAACGAACCATTCGATAACTCCATACATCCAATCAATCATTTCAATAGCCTTTTGATCCCGAATTCACCATCCTGTGCGCATGGGCGCCTATCATATAAGTAATGAGTGAAATTATGATCAAACAGTATCTGTTCGCCAGCGACTTCGACCAGACCTTGAGTTTCAACGACTCTGGCATGGTGCTCACCGAACTGCTCGGCATACCGGTTGAGGAGTTCAAGGAAAAAGCGGCGGGTATGGCGCAGTTGAATCTGGTGCAGCAGGGCGCGGAACTCGCATACTTGCTTCTGCACGATCCGGCGTTCAGTTCACGCGTTCGCCGCGAGCATCTGATTGAAACCGGCAAGCGGCTTCCGCTTAAGGAGAACATCGAACTTCTCTACCGAACCTTGCGCGAAGGCATTCCCGGCTATGAGTTCAACTTCTACGTTCTGTCGGCCGCGCCGGTGGAAATTGTGCAGTCGGCGCTGGAAGGCATTGTGCCCATCGATCACATCTATGGCACCGAGTTCCAGTACGGAGCCAACGGCGCGATCGAGCGTCTCATCCGCTGCACTGCCGGTTATGGCAAGGTAACGCGCATCATGCAACTCCAGGAAGAGCAGTCCATCGGGCTCGATCACGTCGTTTACGCAGGCGATGGCAGCTCTGACATGAACGCCATGCTGCACGTCAACGAAGGGGATGGGCTTACTATCGCGGTCTCCGAATCGCGTTGCGTGACCCAGATCGCTAAGCGCACCGTGCTCAGCGATAACGCGCTCAGCGTGCTGGTGCCCATTCTTGAAGAGGTGGCACATTGGACACAGCCGCAGATTCGCCGTTTCTTTGAATCCCACGGCTTCCTGATGCAGGAGTGGGCTCGCATGCGCACTGATTTCGTCACCTTGCGTTCGACCTCTGCTCCATCGTCGATTGCGGCAGCCGCGGAGGCACAGTGATGTTGAGTTGGATTGGGTGGATCGCGACGGCTTGCTTCGGCCTCTCATATTTCTTCAAGAAGCCCGCAACGCTTCGATTCATTCAGGCCGGAGCCGCAATTTTGTGGATCAGCTACGGCTTGCTTATTCATGCTATGCCGGTGGTGGTAGCCAACGTGATCGTGGCGCTGGCTGCACTGTACTCCACCTTTGCCGGAAAATCGAAACGGCTGACCGGTACCACTTAACCCGCGCTTACTCTCAATCGAGGTCCGCCACACTAGGCGGGCCTTTTCTCTGCACAATGAAAAACCAGCCCGCACTTGCACCGGGCTGGCGGTGATACTTCCGCATCAACTGTTACTGGTGTTGGTGGAGTAAGCAGATGCGGCCGTGGACGAGGAGGTGCCTAGGCCCTCCAGAATTTTGAGCAGTTCCTGCGCCTCCGTGGACGCGTTGGAGGTGGAAGAAGAACTGGAGGACGCGGAAGATTCCGCGGTCTTCAAATCATTTTTCAGAGCAGTGTAAGCCTTCTCCGCCCCGGCCGTATCTCCGGATGTAAGGTCCTTGCCGAGAGTGACAAGGTCCTCGACCACTGGATCAGTGGATGAGGTAGTGCTCGAGGTGGTTGAGGAGTCGCCCGTCAGCGTTGCAAAATCAGACTGCGCGGCAGATAGGTTTCCCGATTGCAGATCTGTCCCGAGTTGGTCGAGCGCACTTTGTTTCTTTTCGGCGTTGTACTTCTCTAACTCCTCCATCAGGGTGTTGCCGGAAGAGCTGCTAACCGCGGAAGTGGACATGCTGTTCCTCCTTGTAAACATTGGGTGAAGTCCCTGGGCGGCTGGTTATAGCCTGTCATGAAACCGCGCCAGGAATTTCCCCACCGGTAAGTGCAGCAGCTTGTCGTCCAACAAAATTAAGAGAGCCTTATAGGAGTACTACAGAACGGTGGGTATATTGCGAACATGCAGATTTCACGCGCGTGCCAAAACCTGCTTATTCCTTTTACCTAAATCGAACTGTCGTTTCCGCACGCAAAGGACGACGGCTCTGGCGTGGCGCGCGCCATCTAGCCAGCTCGCCGCCTATCAAACTTTGGGAATCCTGCTCGCGGCTTCTTTCCCAGGCTTTCGCCTTTGCGCGCCTTGTGCCATCCTGTTACGGATGCAAACGCTCCGATTCACGCGCGCTTTGAGTTTTGTGCTCTCACTCGTGGTTTCTGCGCTCCCGGCCGTTGCTCAGCAGCCGCCGCAGAATCCGGCCCCGACTTCCTCGAACATTGCCGTGAACGTGAAGGAGGTCAACCTTCTCGCAATCGTCCGCGATAAAAAGGGAAAGCCGGTCAACACGCTGGAGAAGCAGGATTTTGTGCTGGAGCAGGATGGACGCGCGCAGGCGATCACGCAGTTCGCGCATGAGACGGATCTGCCGCTAACGCTTGGCATTCTGGCCGACACCGGGCCGGGACAACGCAAGGCTCTGGCCGATGAGCGTAAGTCGTCCACGGAGTTTGTCAATCGACTGCTGCGTGAAGGCAAGGACAAAGGCTTTGTGCTCCACTTTGACAAAGAGGTGGAGCTGCTGCAGGACGTGACGGTGTCACACGACAAGCTTGCCAAAGGCATCGACCAGATTTCTGCCGGTGAAGCAACGCACAGTTCCGGCAGCGGACGCGGACGCGACAACACGGGTCAGCCGCACTTTTTCTTTGGTGGTGGAATGATGTACGACGCGATCTTTCTTTCGTCGGACGAAGTGCTGAAGGGAGTACAGGGACGCAAGGCACTGGTGCTATTTTCCGATGGAGTGGATCACGACAGCAAGACAACTTTGCAGCACGCCATTGAAGCGGCGCAGCGCGCGGATACGCTTGTTTACTGCGTGTACGTGGCCTCCGAACGTGAAGAACCTCAAAACGGCGGATTCGGCGGGCGGCACGGCGGTGGTGGCGGCGGCTATCCTGGCGGAGGTGGTCCCTTCCCAGGTGGAGGGAGTCCGTTCCCAGGCGGTGGAGGTGGCCGAGGACGCGGGCCGCAGAGCGCTCCGCGAGAGAACAAGACCGACGGGAAGAAGATTCTGCAGCAGATCGCAAAGGAAACCGGCGGCCAATATTTTGAGCTCTCAAAAAAGCAGAACGCAGCACAGATTTATGCACAGGTAGAGGAAGAACTGCGCCACCAATACAGCCTGAGCTACACGCCGGACAAGGCCGAGAGCGGCTATCACAAGCTGCATTTGAGCACTCGAAATGGAGAATTGACGGTGCAGACGCGCGAAGGGTTCTACTCGGAATGAGCAGACACCATTGACTTATCGGATAATCGTTGCGGAAGCGACGTTTTCTATTTTGTTAATGGTTGCGCGGAATTCGAAAGCATTTACCCATAAGGTATGACTGCGGTCAGACGGTTAACTCTATAAGCAATACAGCGTTGGGGTGATTCCTCAGCTTTTTTTCATGTGGCCAGGAAACAGAGTCGCTCTTCCAGCTGGCTACCACTCGCCGACGGGTTGCAGGTCCAGGGACTCCACGCCGAACAAGCGAAATGCTTCCGCCATAGTGCGAACCACATGCACTTTGTTACGCGTCTGACTTCCTAGCATCTCAAACATGCGCGCCAGCCCAAAGGCCTCATCCTGTGGCGCTACTATGACGCGCAGGAAGCTGTCCGTAACCAGCGGTGTGCTCGCTGCCAGCTTTTCAACTCCGCGCGCGGTTACGTTTAGAGAAACCACTCGTGTGAAATCGACGATGACAGAAAAGTAGCCGTGAATCGTCATCCACTCCTGCATCTTTTGGTAGTGTTTGCACGACACTTCATCGTTAACGGTTCCATCCATTTGTACGAGTACGACTCTGTGCGTCTCGTCCACACTGAGGAATAAGCTCATCGAACTACCCAACACTCCCATCACAGACCGGGATTGTAGCATTTCCAACAACCGAAAGCGCGACCGAGGCGGCCGCGCTTTTCACTGCACGAAAACTGGCTTTTAGTTTGAACCGCCGGTGGCGGATTTCTCCGCACCTGACTGATATGGCATTGCCATGGCGGCGCTCTCGGGGTTCAGCAAATTCTGCTGCCTTGGGCCGAGGCCGAGTTTGATGAGTGCACGAGAGTCAGGAAGGATCTTCGTCTGCCAGCCATTTTCGCTCTGGAAGCGAGTGAGCGCGTCGCGCGTGGCTTGGTCCCAGACGCCGGTGGCTTCGCCATCCAGATAGTGCTCGCGAATCAGCGCCTGCTGAATCTCAATGGTGCGAGCTTCGTCGATGGACTGCTGGCCACGGAACTTGGGCTTACTGACACTGACGCTGACACTCTGAATTTTGCCTCTGCGCCTGCCCGCCGTAGAAGTCCTTGAAGACTTGCGGGAGGAGCTAATGGCTGATGCCTTCGCGGATTTGCGAGAGGAGCTCGTGGTTGAGGTCCGGCGCACAGATGATGCGGGGCGCGGCGCCTTCAACCTGGAAGTAGCGGGCTTGGTCTTGAGGGCCGCCGCCAGGGGCAAGCTGCAAAGCAGCAAGGCGGAGGCGAGCAAGAGCGTGGTTCTTATCTTCATCATCGACAACATGAAGCGGCACCTCAAAGAAACGACAGTTCCCCGTGCGAATCAGGAGCCGGCCAAGACGAATATAGCACTATGAAAATTCAAACAAATGTTGGCCGAGCCCCCCGGGACACTGCCGGGCATGTAAGTACGATGCCCGGCAGTGAGGTTGGGGATTGCTATAGGTTACTACGGCAGCGTGCCACCTATGAAGGAATTTATTGGCTCGCGGCCCGGTATGGCCTGACGAACCACAAAGACAACGTCTTGACCCGACTTCAATCCCGCCTCGATTTTGGCAAAACTATCGGGACCGCTGACGGGCTGTCTGTTGACTTCGAGGATGACATCGCCGCGTCCGAGTTGGACGGTATCGGCAAAACCGCCAGGCTTCACATCGAGCACGAGCACACCCTGATTGGGCTGCAGATTCAAACGCTTAGCAGCAGCCGCGGGCACAGGCTTGACGGTGACTCCGAGCTTGCCTTCCTTGGGCGCCTGCTCTTCGTTGTCTTCTTCGGCGGTACCAAGTTGAGTGCCGAAAACCTTCTGACGATCGGCCACTGTGACGGTGGCTTCCTCCTGTTTCCCATTACGGAGGTAGCCGACCTTCAGCTTTTCTCCGGGACGGCGAGCACTGACCTCAGAGACGAGTTCATCGCCGTTGGCGACGGGTTTACCGCCGACCGAGACAATGGAGTCGCCAGCACGGAGGCCAGCCTGCGAAGCGGGTCCGCCAGGAGTCACATCCTGCACGACGACGCCTTTGCCACCGCCATACATGCGGGTGACGGCCGGGCTGGGTTCGGCGCTGAAGGTAATGCCGATGGAGCCGCGCTCGACCTTATGGGCGGGCGAGACAAGCTGGTTGAATACCTGGGCGATGGTGTTGGAGGGCATGGCAAAACCGACGCCCTGATATCCGGAGCTTTCGGTGTAGATGGCGGTGTTGATGCCGATGACTTCACCGTCCATGTTGACCAGAGGACCACCGGAGTTGCCGGGATTGATGGCGGCATCGGTCTGAATGAAGGATTGGAACTGGCGCATGGGAACGATGTTGCGGCCCTTGGCGCTGACGATTCCGGCGGTGACCGTGGACTTGAGACCGAAGGGGCTGCCGATGGCCAGGACCCAGTCGCCGACCTGCATGCTGTCAGAGTTTCCGAGCTTGGCGAATGGCAGAGGGTGAGGGACTTCAATCTTGATGACGGCGAGATCGGTTTCGCGATCAGTGCCGATAACCTTGGCGGGATAGCTGACACTGGCGGGTTCGCCCATGAGGCTGACGCGGATGCGATCCGCTTTATCGACGACATGGAAGTTGGTGATGATGTAGCCGTTCGCACTGACGATGACGCCGGAGCCGAGCGACTGAGAGGTCATATCGCCTCCGCCGGGAGCGCCGGGTGCAGCGCCGCCGCCGTCAGGCTGCTGGCCGAAGAAGCGGTCGAACCAATCCTGCAGGCCATTTTGTCCGCCAGGACCGTTGTCATCCTGATCTTCGTCAGGGTTAGGATTCTGCGGCGCCGGCATGCGATGGAGGCGGCGATGGGGATTCTTGACGATGGACTCGGTGTTGATGTTGACGACGGTGGGTTCTACAGCCTTGGCGACACGGGCAAATTCGTTGTCATGAGAGTGGAGGGCAGGCACGCTCAACTGAGGTGCGTCGGTGCTATCCACGGACTTGGCGCGTGCGGTGTAGGTGAGAACAGTGCCAATTAACAAGACTAAGACGATGGTGACCGATCCTACGAAAAATGGAGCAAAACGATTTCTTTTGCGGCTCGTCATCTGATCCTGCGAAAGTCCGCTCGCATCGTTCAGCGGTTCCATGTGCCCTCCGGCAAATTAATCTGCAACCTATCTTATCCTGTTTAGAAAGAGAGGCGTGCGTTGGAGATGGACGGGAATAAGCCGCACCACTCCTTGTATGCTTAGACGCTCTACTGTGGGGAATGGTCAACAATAATTGGGGCAGGCCGGTTATTGGGGTTAGGGAAAAGAGAGTAGAGGGCTGGAGGCAATATCGATTGCTGGTTGAAAAGCTTGGAAGCGCTCAGGAGATTTGCACCTTGCAGGGGTCCTTCACTGCGTTCAGGATGACACTCTAAATGCGAGGTCAAGAACAGCAAGAGCAAAACATGCGTTGCTGCCTGCCGCAGGCGCGTGGGGTAACGCGTTGCTGCCCACCGCAGGTGCGTGGTCAGCAGCAGCCACAGCTTTGCCCGCGCATGGCGCGACGGCCCTCGATGATGAGGATGGGAACGGCGGCGAGGGCGGCGGCGGAATCGGCCCAGGCGATGTGGAAGCCCGCGTTGAGGGCGAGTCCGGCGAGCGCGATGGCGGCCAGATAGGCGCAGGTGGCCGACTGCACGGCGTCGGCGGCGAGGACGTTGTTGCCGGTGATGCGGGCGAGAGTGCGCTTTTGGCGGGCAAGCAGAGGCATGACGAGGAGAGCCGCGACGGTGATGGCGATTCCGAGGGGACTGGACTGGGGCTGGAGCTTGTGCACAAGGGCAAACAGAGAGGTGGCCGCCACGACGGCAGCGAGAAGGAAAAGAAGGATACCGGAAGCGGCGTCAACCCGCTTGTGATTGAACTGGAATCGGGGAGCGAGAGCGAAGACGACGAGCGCGGCAGAGAGCAGTTCGACAAAACTATCGCAGCCGAAGGCGAGCAATACGGGGCTGTGCGCGCGGGCAGCGGAGATGAGCGAAACGGCACACTCGATGAGCATCCAAGCGAGGGTGATGGACTGGAGAAGGATGAGGCGGGAGCGCAGTGGAGGCGAGTTGGCGGAGAGGGCCACGGAAATATATTAACTTGCCTCTTCAGCTAATTCTTCGTCGGGTTCTTGCACGCGCCCGAGGAGTTCGCTGGCCAATACTCCGATCAGGATCAGTGCAGCTCCGAGGAGGGCGCGAGGACCGAGGCGCTCGCCGATTAGGAGGTAGGAGGTGATGCCGGCAAAGACCGGCTCAAGGGAGAAGATGAGAGCGGTGTGGGTGGGCGGCGTGAAACGCTGCGCCCAAGCCTGCACAATGAAGCAGGCGACAGTTCCAAAGAGGGCGGTGATGGCCAGGGCCCAGAGCACGGCGGGGGTGAAGTGGATGAAGCCGTGGCGATCGGCAATGGGGATGGAGACGAGCATCCAGAGAGCGCAGACGGCGATTTCGACCGGGACAAGCTGGGAAAAGTCGTAGTGCTGGGCACGGCGCCCGAGGACGATGATCTGGAAGGCGAAGGCGACGGCACAGGCGAGGGTGAGCAGGTCTCCGCGATTGAGCGCGACCAAGGAGAATCCCTGGGCGGCGGGAACGCAAAGAAGGTAGAGACCGGCGAAGGCAGCGGCGACTCCAGCCTGGGTGTAGCGGTTGACGTGGCGGCGCCAGAAGATGGCAAGCAGAACCGGGACGAGGACGACGGAGATTCCGGTGAGGAAGGCGTTCTTGGAGGCCGAGGTATAGAGCAGGCCGGCGGTTTGAAATTCGTAGCCGAGCCACATGAGGGTGCCAACCTCAAAGCCGGCGCGGAGAGCTCCGGCGGAGAGCGAACGGAGCTGGCGGAAAAAGATGACGCAGAGGACAACGGCGGCGATAACCATGCGCACGGCGTTGAAGACGAGCGGGCTGGAGTCAGCAAGCGCCGTCTTGATGACGATGAAGGTTGAGCCCCAGACAAAGGTTGCAGCCAGAAGCAGGAGATGAGCCTTGAGTGAACGCGACATCAGGCAGACTCCGGGGGATTAGGACGAGGGGTGGCGTTTGGTAGTCCGGCGAGAAGTAGAAGGAGCAGGGCGAGGCGCTTGAGGCCTTGCTCGCGTTCGGCGGGATCGTACCATTCATGAACGGTGTGAGCTCCGCCACCGGAGCCTCCGGAGCCGAGAGAGACGGCTTCGAGTCCGAGCGAGAGTGGGATGTTGGCGTCGGTGGAGGCGCGAAGGAGCTGCGAATGGATTCCAAGCTGGGCGTCGACGGCGCGGATGGCGGTGAGCAGCGGCGAGTTGTCGGGCAGTTCTCCGGCGGGACGCTCGCCGAGCGCGGTGATGGAATGGCTGAGACGCTGGCGCGGGTGCGAATGAGCCTCGGTCTGGGCGCAGGCGTCGGCGACGGCGCGACGAAGATGCTGTTCGAGTTCGTCGAGGCGGCGGGGATCGGAGGAGCGGAAATCGATCTTGAAGACGGCGTGCTCGGGAATGGTGTTGATAGAGGTTCCGCCTTGTATGGAACCGACATTGAGGCTGGTGCGGGGATTGACCGGCAGCGGGATGCGGAAGAGCGTGTCGATGGCGAGCGAGGCGGCGACGATGGGATTGGGAGTGCCGAAGTCGCTCCAGGAATGGCCGCCGGGACCGGAGATGACGACCTCAAAGCGTCGGCTGCCGAGCGCCTGAGAAATGATGTTGTCGATGCCTGCGCCATCGAGGGCAATGAGCAGAGCGATGGCAGGAGCGGGATCGCCGGGCGCGGAATCGACTAGCGAATCTGCGGGCACAGCGTGGGCGGGTGAAGCAGTGGCGCTGGCGAAGCGCTCGCGATAGATGTGGCGCATGCCGCGCAGATTGCCTTCACCCTCCTCTCCGACATTGGCGATGAAGAGCAGGGGCGCGGAGGTGGTGATACCAACCTCGTGGAAGGCGGCGGCCAGAGCCCAGAGGGCGGCGAGTCCGGAGCCGTTATCGCTGATGCCGGGACCAAGCAGGAAAGACTGCTCGCGGCGAACGTCAAGCGGCGTGGAGGCGGGAAAAACGGTGTCAAGATGAGCGCTGATAGCGATGGCGGGGATGGCGGGCGCAGGCGACGGATGGCCCTCCGAGGGCGAGGCGTTGCAGATTGCGGGCCGCAGGGCCAGGAGGTTTCCAACGGCATCGTTGGTAGGGTTGAGGCCGAGGAGACGAAGACGCTCGGCAAGCCAGGTGGCGCGGTCCTGTTCGGCAAAAGGCGGCGCGGGAACGGCGGTGATGGCGAGTTGGAAGTCGGCGATGTCGCGCTCGTGGCGGGAGAACCAGTCAAAGAGCTGATGGACGCGCGGGTCGGCGGCGAGGCGATCCACCTCCTCGGCGAGTTGAGTTCGCTCGGATTTCGAACGGCTCCATGAGAAAAATGACATTTCAAATGATGGTACACGAGGCGGAGTGGGATTGGCTTCGCTCGATTGCTGACAAGTGAGAACGGCTGGAGCGAGCTGCTACGCTTGGTTAGAAACGCCAGCGCTGTTGAGCCGTGCTGACTACTATTCTTCCTTCTGCGAGGGTTGGCCAATCGAACCAATGACTCGTAGCAGCAGCGCGCTACCGCTACGGAGTTTGATGTCGCCCTTCGTAGATGCAAGCACGATGTTGCCCTCTGGATTCGGCCGGTCGGCGTGGGCCAGCGTCACGTCATATCCGAATACCCCACAGGCATCGTGCGAAAAGACCCAAAGCGCTTGCGGATGGCCGTTGCCTTCGAGCGCTGCTTCACCGGGACAGCGCACGACCTGGCTCAAAACGCCCCACCTGCCTGCGAAGACCGATTTCCCGACGGTTCTTCCCGCACGTTCGACAGTTCCGGCTTCGCGGTATGCGACGTCTCCGCCGCCGGGAACATCTCCGCCAATCAAAATAGTAGTCTGGGACCAGGGACGTATCCAGCGATTGTCAAATTGGGTTGGCGACTGCGCGGACTGCACCTGGAGAGGCGAGGCGAGTGCACGAAGATTGGTCGCGATCAGCGCTGTTTTGCCGGAGACGACAATCTTGTTAAAGCGAAGAGCAATCGCGGCTGGCCGGGAATTTGCTGCTGGAGTAACGCTGAGAAGCTCTCCCAAGACCTTGGTGCCGGCTTTGATTGTGGAGCCGTTGTAGAGGGGAACGTCTTGCGCGACGGTCGCGGTGATCGCCTTCCCGGGCTTGCTCTTCTTCGCATCAATCGTGGTGTTCAACTCCACGGGAATGATGGTGCCCATGGGAATAGTCGTCTGGGCGGCTGCTGCCACGATGACCGAGAGCACAAACGCGCCGAGAAATGGCGACAACTTTGTCATGTTCAGCTCCCCTTTTGTACACAAGCTCGAGACGAGCACGCCGAAGTTGGGATATTCAAGCCTTCTGCTCTCCCACATTCGCCAAAGGATGGCGGATGTGGGCCACCCGTCGGATGTGGGAGAGCAACTATTTTCCTTTATCCTGCGAGGGATGGCCGCTGGAGCCAACAACTCGCAGCAGCAAAGCGCTGCCGCTATAGAGCGTGAGATTGCCTTTCTTCGATGCGAGCACAATCTTTCCTTCTGGATTCGACTGGCCGGCGCTGGTAATCGCCAGATGATATCCGTATACCCCACACGCGTCGTATGAAAACACCCATAGTGCTTGCGGCTTGTCGTCCCCTTCGAAGGTTCCTTCACCGGGACACGGTGTGGCTTTGCTCAAAACGCCCCACCTGCCCGCAAAGACCGTTTTCCCGACCGTCTTTCGTCCACGTACAACAATCCCAGCTTCGCGGTATGCGACATCTCCTTCATCCGGGTCTTCTCCGCCAATCAAGTTGACGGTCTGGGCTCCAGGAGCTGTCGCGCCAGAATCGGTGGCCGGGGTTTCCCATTCCGCAGATTGCGCCCGGAGGTTCGAAGCGAGCGCACGAAGATTGGTTATGATCGGCGTTGTCTTGCCGGAGATGTCAATCTGGCCAAAGCGAAGAATAATGGTGGCCGGACGAGAATTTGCTGCAGGAGTAACGCTCAGAACTTCTCCCTGGACTTTAGTGCCTGCCTTTATTTTGGCGCCGTTGTACAACGGAACGTCTTGCGCCACATCCGCTGTAACCGTCTTCCCTGGCTTCCAGGTCTTCGCATCAATCGTAGTGTTCAACTCCACCGGAATGATGGTTCCCGCAGGAATGGCCGTCTGCGCGGTCATCATGGCCGAGAGCGCGAACACACCGAGTAAAGGCAACAGCTTTGTCATGTTCAGTTCCCCTATCTTGCACAAACACGAAACCAGAGCGTCTTGCAGAAACCTTTTGTTTGGAGCGCTTGGCCTTCGATGAGAGTGTACTCCCGCCTATACGTTTCCAGATTCGCCAAATGTAGGTGGGTGGGAGCACCCCGCAAAAGGCAAGGTCTGCCTGGCGTTAACGGCGGGGATGGAAAAAGGCGGGGAGGGATTGCCAGGCGGCGGAGAGACGGCGGCGGATGGTGGGAGCGTGGACCAGTTCGGCGAAGGCGGACATGGAGGGGAAGTTTCCGGCGTAGGGATACCACCAGAGCTTCTTCATCCGGGGAATGAGATCGACATCGAGGTAGATGGGGCGGACCATCTCCTGCAGGCCGAGACGGCCATGGGTGCGCCCGATGCCGCTCTTCTTGAGGCCGCCGTGCGGTGCGGCGCTGACGGCAAAGGCGGAGATGAGGTCATTGACCAGGACAGAACCTGCGGCAATGCGACGGGCGACGGCGGTGGCGTGGCGGTGCGTCCCCAGACACTGGCGGAGAGGCCGAATTCACTGTCGTTGGCGAAGAGGACGGCCTCATCGTCGGTGCTGAAAGGCATGACGGGAAGGACGGGACCAAAGGTTTCTTCGCGCATCAGGCTCATGGAGTGGTCGAGATCAGTGATGAGGGTGGGCGCGTAGAAGTTCGGGCCGAGGTTCGGGAGTGGCTCTCCGCCAATGTGCACGGTGGCGCCGAGGATGCGAGCCTCTTCGACCTGCTTCTTGACGATCTGGAGCTGGGCAAGGCTGATGAGCGGGCCGAGATCGGTGCCGGGAAGCGAGCCGTCGCCTATGTTGAGCTTGGAAATTTTATCGCGGCAGAGAGTGAGAAAGCGCGAGTAAATGCTGCGATGGACGTAACAGCGCTCGACGGAGATGCAGGTTTGTCCGGCATTCATCATGGAGCCCCAGACGGCGGCGCTGGATGCGGTGTCAAGATCGGCATCGTCGAGGACAACCATTGCGTCCTTACCGCCGAGTTCGAGGACAACAGGGAGCAGGCGATTGGCAGCGGCGACGGCGACGCGGCGTCCGGTGGCGACGCTGCCGGTGAAGATCAGCTTATCAATGTCGCTGGAGACCAGAGCCTGGCCGGTGAGGCCGAGTCCGATGACGACCTGAAAGGGACGCGGAAGCGCGGTGAGAGCTTCTTCGTCGAGAGCGCGGTTGAAAAGGGCTTCGAAGTCGAGAGCGGTTTGGGGAGTGAGCTCGCTGGGCTTGAGAACTACGCCGTTGCCGGTGACGAGGGCGGCAAAAACATCGGCGGCGGGGATGGAAAGCGGGTAGTTCCAGGGCGAGATGATGCCGATGACTCCGAGCGGCTCGAAAGAGAGCTGGCTGCGCTTGAAGCGCAGAGCCGGATTGCTGTGAGGAATATGCTGCGGACGGAGGACCGAGGCGGCGTTTCCGGCGCAGAAAACCGCGGCATCGGCGGCGACCATGACATCGTTCAGAAGCGCTTCCTGCAAGGGTTTGCCGGATTCGGAGGTGATGGTACGGGCAAGCGGCTCACGCGCGTCGCAGAGCAGTTTGGCCACGCGGCGAAGAACCGCAGCGCGGCGAAGCAGCGGCAGGCGCGACCACCAGAGCTGCGCCAGGCGGGCGCGGGCAACCGCATCGGCAACATCATCGACTGAGGCGACCTGATAGTTGGCGAGCGTCTCACCAGTGGCGGGGTTGAAGGTGGAGAAGCCGTCGCGATAGCCCGACTTACCGACGATATGAATTCCGGAATCCATTCAGGGAAAGTTGTACCGCAAGTTGGATGCGGAGGGAAGAGCACGGCGAGCAGAAAAGTAAAAAGACAACGAAGCAGAGGACTGAAATGGGTTTATCCCGAGCGGGATTTAGTACTCGACTTCGACCAGATAAAGGCCTTCAGGAGGAGCGGTGGGTCCGGCGGCGCGGCGGTCGCGTGCGGCAAGGATGGTGGAGAGCTGGGCAGGAACGATGCTGCCCTTGCCGACGAGCAGGAAGGTTCCGACGAGATTGCGGACCATGTGGTGAAGGAATCCGTTGCCGCGAACGACGTAGAGCAGCTCGTCGGCGTGACGTTCGAAATGGGACTCGTGAATGGTGCGAATGTTGGTGGTGTGTCTCAGATCGCTGCTGACGCCGGAGGATTCCGCCAGGCGCAGGGTGCGGTCGGGATCGACGGCGGCAAAGGAGGTGAAGTCGTGCTCTCCGGCGATGAGAGCGGCGGCTTGCTGCATGGCCGTCTCATTGAGCGGATAGGGGTGGTGGGTGACGTAGCGGGCGAGAAAGGGCGGAACGACATCGCCGCGCCAGATTCGATAGTGATAGCACTTGCCACGGGCTGAGTGGCGGGCATGGAAGCCTTCGGGCATTTCCTCGACGGCGAGGACGCGGATGGCGGCGGGAAGACGGTCGTTGAGCACGATGCGGAAGTTGGCGACAGGAATGGCGCTGGCAGTTTGAAAGGTCGCTACCTGGGCGAGGGCATGGACTCCAGCATCGGTGCGTCCGGAGCCCTGGGGCAGGAGCTTTTCTCCGGTGAGGCTTTGGATGGCGTCGGCCAGAGTTCCCTGGATGGTTGGCTTGCCGGGCTGAATTTGCCAGCCGTGAAAGGCCGATCCATCGTAGGCGAGAGTGAGTTTGAGAGTGCGGGAGTCCACGGGCTATAAGGTAGCACGCTGAACGCGGGCACGAGAGAGGGCGGGTTTGGCATCTTACAGGCAAGCAGCAAGCGGGCGATGGCATCCCTTGGGTGCTGGAAGCCCTCCAATGCAAGTAGCTGCATGGGGCGAAATGGCGGCAGGTGAGGACGGCGGGATTCGGTGAGCACAGCAAGTTATGAGCGTGGGCGAAGTCCTGAGAGCGGAGCCGAGTATGGCTTCTACGGGCGCTATGGGTGGTGCCTGAACCCGCTACAGCCGCTGGACCGTCTGCTGGCGCGGATGGGCAATGAGCTGGAAGCATATCCGCGGCTGGAATTGGAGTGGCAGCGGGAAGAGGCACGGATCAACTTGTACCTGCTGAGCTGCGCGATTGGCTGCACGGTGGCCGACCAACTGACTCCGCGAGTGCCCTCGCTGGCGAGGATGGGCTCGCAATGGCCTCGGGCAAGGATGGTGCTCAGAGTCGCGGACAAGATGGTGCTCGCTGCACATCATGGACGGAACTGGCTGCTGGACGGCGAGGTTCATGAATGGTTGAGGGAGTGGCAACGGTGCGTCGATCTATCTTGCGAAATCCTTTTGCATGGACTGGGCGCAAGCAGTCCGAAGGTGGCGGAGCTGTGGGGCTTGAGCCGCGAGTTGACGGCAGAGTCGCTGCCGGAGCGGATACGCAGCCGGAGGATGCAGCTGCCTTCGGGTTTCCGCGCACAGGACCTGACACACCATGACGCCATTGCGCTGGCGGATGGATTTGACGGCAGCCAAGACTCTCGTGGCGGAGAGCTGGCGATTGTGGGAGCGCGCACGGCGGGAGCTTATTTTGCTCCGTTGATGCAGGCCCGGCTGCGGCAGCGAGGATGGAAATCGTCGTGGATGTCGGTGCGTCCGAAAAGCGGAGTGAGCCGCTGGGAGAAGCAATGGCTGCGCAGCCGGGCAGCGCGAGCAGCGAAAGTGCTGGTGGTGGACGATCATCCGGATACGGGAGAGACGATCCGGATGATGATCGAGCTGCTGGAAGAGTGCGGAGTTGAGCGGTGGAAGATCACGGTGGTGGTGCCTAGCCATGAAGCACAGAGAAACCGGTCGGTGCTCACGGGCGGACACAAGGATGTGGCGCTGGTAACGTTGGCTCCGCAGGAGCACTACAAAAACAAGCTGCTGGCCGGTGACGGACTGCGGCGATTGCTGGAGGAGCTGACCGGAGAGCGTGGCTGGGTTGGAGATTGGATTGAAGATGAGGCGACGGAGGCCATCAACCGCGAGCTGGCCGCGCACCAGCAAGACGATTATCAGGTGCACGTGAAGCGTGTCTACGCCATGCGGACGGGCGGGAGGATTCGCCGGGTGGTGGTAAAGAGCGTGGGTTGGGGATGGCTGGGCTATCACGCTTATCTGGCAGGAATTCGGCTACAGGAGTTTGTGCCGCAGGTGTTGGGGCTGCGGCAAGGCATGTTGATCAGCGAATGGATTGAAGCGCAGGAACGGCCGGAGCCATCGGGGATTCGGGTAGCGGAGCGGGTGGCCGGTTACGCCGCGGAGCGGGTGAGGCTACTCTCGCTGGCGGAATATGCGCCGCAGAGCGAGATGACGGCGAGCGTGACGGGCTGCTATGCGCTGGCACGGCTGCTGCGCGGGGTTTATCCGCCGTATCTGCGAAGGCTGAAGATGGGCGCGCTGTGGAGACGATTGAGGGCATACGCCACGCCGCAACCGGCGTTCATAGATGGAAAGCTGGGAGCCGGGGAATGGTTGAGCGACGGGCAGAGGGTGCTGAAGATCGATTACGAACACCACGGCTTTGGAAATCCTGCACCCAATGTTGTGGACGCAGCTTATGACCTGGCGCTGGCCTGCGAGGAATGGAACCTTTCAGCGGAGGCAGAGAAGCGTCTGCTGGAAAAGTTTACGCGGCTGACGGGAGACGAACGGGCGGGCAAGCGGGTGGCGCTGTATAAGCTGGTCTGCGGTCATCAGGCGGCCGAACTGGCACGCTTCCAGGTGGGACGAGCACGGACACAGGCAGAGAGCACAAAATATGAAGCCGCGCACATTGAGGCGTGCAACTTCCTTACTTATTCGATGGCGAGATTTTGTGGGGAAGAGTTCGCGCGGCGTAGTGCGCAAGCCAAAGACTCGCAAGCCGGGGATTTGCAGAGCGGGCCGATGCAGGCCGGTAGCGCGGAGTGGCAGAAGCGGCTATTCTTCCTGGATCTGGATGGATGCTTCGACAGTGCATGGTCTTTCTTTGCGCATACGACGGCCAGCGGGATGGCTGCTCTGGAGATGCTGCATCGGAATGGCTACTCGGTGGTGCTGAACACGGGGCGGCCAGTGGCTCATGTGCGGCAGTACTGCTCGGCGTATGGAATGGCGGGCGGGATCGCCGAATATGGATGTGTGTTTGTGGACCACGCAAGGGGACGCGAAACAGTATTGATCGACGACAAGAGCCGCGAACAGATGGCTTGGCTACGCGCGCGGCTGAGCGGCATGCAAGGTATCTACCTGGACCCGACGTATGAAGTGGCGATCAGGGCCTACCAGATTAAGAATGGGCAGGCACTTTGCCTGCCGCAGGAGCTGCTGGATGAGACGCTGCGAGATTTTCCGCTAATGACAGCACTGCCGAGTGCGGTGGACGTCTATTTCGTTCCGAAGACGGCGGGAAAAGGCGCGGCGACAATGCGGGTGATGGAAGAGCTGGTGGTAGAGCGCGAGGCAACGGCGGCGATGGGCGATACGGAGAGTGATCTGCCAATGCTGGAATGCGTAGGGCGAGCCTACGTTCCAGGCAACGCGTCTAAGACCATGGCCGACAGGGCGCGGAAGAGAAGGTACCGGGTGCTGGGTGGACAGTTCCAACGAGGATTCTTGCAGGCAGTGTGTGATTTGACGGGAGAGGCACAAGGCTCGCAGGAGAATAGCGCTGGGCAGGAGCACATTCTGAAGACGCTGCTTAGAGTTGCCGACCAGACGACCGTGGAGCACTGGCTGGGCGCACTACGCCGCGACCGGCTTTAGACGCGGGAGCCCGCGCTTTGCGCACGAGCTCCCTCTTCACCTTTTAGCTTCAGAACACCCCGGGAAGATCAGGCCAACTGCGTGATGTCTTCGGCCACCTTGGAAAAGTCCGACAGCATCTTCGAGTCATGGCCGGGAAACATGTTTTCCACCGGGGCATTGGCGCGCAGCTTGTCGTAGGTTTCCATCCAGATTGACAGGTTGAAGATCAAGCCGCTGGGCACATCCTCTTTGAAGCTTCGGAAGAGGTGCGCACTGTCAGAGCCGACGATGGTTCTTCCCTTCGCCGTGGGGATGAGCACCGCCTGGAGTCCGGGGGTGTGGCCGGGCGCGAGCAAAAGCTGCATATCGGGGCCAATCACCATGTCTCCATCGACCTGAATGACGCGCGGCCCTTTGGCCAGCTCGCCGAAAGCTTTGTTTGCATCCGGGTTCTGCAGGAGCTTGAAGGCTGCTCTCTTGGCGATTGGACTGTTGACCCAGAAGTCGAACTCCCGCTTCTGCACGTAAAACTTGGCGTCGGGAAAGAGCTGGGCGAATTCCGCGCCGCCGCCGATGTGGTCAAAGTGCATGTGAGTTACGACAATTTTGGTTACCTGCTCGGGCTTGATTCCGAGGCGCGCAACCAACTGCTCAGGCGGGAAGAAACCCTTGAACCTTGGACCCCAGTCTTTGCCGGTTCCGGTGTCCACCAAGGTGACTTCGCCGTTCTTGGCGCGGATGGCCCAGATGTAATAGTTGATGGCGATATCGTCGGCCCAGCCAGTGTTGAAGAGCACCATGGCCAATTTGCGATCGAACGGGCCGGCATATTTCAGGGCGAAGACTTCGTAAGGCGCTTTGGCACTGGCCATATTCTTCTCCGCGGCAACTGCCGGAGTAGCTGCGGCCAACGCGGCTGCCCCAGCGGCCACGGAGAACGATTTCACAAAATCCCGCCGATCAATGACACTCATAGGATCTCCTTAAGTAAACGGAATCTTCTTCTGCTCTGAACAGGCGGAAATGTTACCAATCCTGAGCGGTTTTGCAAGACTAAAGCTACGGCCGCGAGGGAAAAACGCAGCAGCAACTCTCCATTGCGGATAAGGGATCGCGGCAGAGTGCGCGAATCAAGGAACTCGGGTCGGCTATACTCGAAGGTTGATGCCTTGGGCGGCCCCGACGCGGATTTGTTCAGGCTGGGGAACCTGAGGCGGGAGAACTGCGTACTAAGCATTGCGGGTGGGATGAGCAGTGATTCCATCCCACATTCGCCAAAGGAAGGCGGATGTGGGCCACCAAAAGAAACACCGAACTCATTACGGGAGAAGAGCGAATGTCGGTTTCGCGTCCAGCAGAAATGTTTCAGCGGATGATGGTGTCCATATCCATTCTAGCTTTGCTGTCGTCCAGTTTGCCGGCGCAGACGGGGCAAGCGACGGCGACGCTCCCGAACGGTCCACAGCAGAGCGCAACGGTGAATCCGCAAGGCCAGCCGGAGTATGCTGCGCCACTGGAGCAGTTTGGCAAGCCATATTCAATTCTGACCGGATGGAAGCCGTATGCGCCTCACGGGCTGCCGCAACCGGTGCTGAAGAACAGCGACCGGCTGCACGGTTTGCTGAAAGACGGCAAGCTGATGCTGTCATTGAACGATGCGGTAGCGCTGGCGCTGGAAAACAATTTTGACATTGCGATTGCGCGTTACAACCTGGACATTGCAAACACCGATCTGCTGCTGGCCAAGAGCGGCGGCACGGTGCGTGGCGTTTCCACCGGATTGCTGACCGGCACACCGGGCGGCACGGCGTCTTCCACCAGCACGGCGGGTGCGACGGGTAGCGGTTCGGGCGGCACCTCGACCGGTGCGGGCGGATCGGCTTCGGGCTCGGGCGGCATTGTGACTTCGACACAGAACTCAGTCGGCTCGCCGATTGATTCCTACGATCCAATTGTGTCCGGAACAGTCTCGGGAGACAGGGCATCGGCGGCACTTGCACTTAGCCCTGCGAACTCGGTGTTCTACTACGGCAATATCAGCGCAATTCATCAAAACTCCAATCAGTACAACTTCAGCTATACGCAGGGATGGTCCACGGGCACATTGGCCACCGTGAGCTACAACAATAGCCGGACGTCGAATAACATCCCGAATAGCGCGCTGGCTGCCAGCTTCTACAATCCGGAGCTGGATGGATCGTGGAAGGTGCAGGTACGGCAACATCTGCTGCAGGGCTGGGGAATCGATAACAACCGCAGGCAGATCATCATTGCGCAGAACGACCGCAAGGTGACCGACGCCAGCTTCCGGGCGCAGGTGATCTTGACGGTGGCGCAGATCCAGAACATTTACTGGGACCTGGTGAACGCCTACGAAGACCTGAAGGTGAAGCAGACGGCGCTGCAGTTTGCGCAACAAACTCTGACCGACAACAAGAAGCAGGTGGAGATCGGATCGCTGGCGCCGATCGAGGTGGTTTCGGCGCAGTCGTCAGTCGCTACGGCGACGCAGAACCTGATTACTTCGCAGACCAACTTGCAGTATCAGGAGCTGATTACGAAGAACGCGATTGCGCGGAACTTCAACGATCCGGCGTTGACGGCAGCGCAGGTGATTCCGACCGACACGATGGTACTGAGCAATGAGCCGATACCTCCGGCGGAGGAGCTGGTGAACTATGCGCTGGCCAATCGCCCGGAGCTGCTGGAAAGTGCGATCAACCTGCAGAACAATGAGATCAACAATAAGGCGGCCAAGAACGCCCTGCTGCCAACCGTGGACCTGGTGGGATATTACGCAGCCGCAGGGCAGGGCGCCAACTACGACAACACATTCACTCAGATGGTGGATCGGAGCATTCCGGATAAGGGCGTGTATGTGAATCTGACGGTGCCGTTGCGGAATCGCGCGGCCCAGGCGAACCAGATCCGCTCGCAACTGGAATACAGACAGAACCAGCTGAACCTTCAGCAGCAGAAGAACCAGATCAACTTGCAGGTTCGCAATGCGGCGTTTGCTCTGCAACAGACACGGGCCGGAGTGGAAGCAGCCCGGGCGGCCAAGGAATACGCCGCGCAAAATCTGGACTCAGAGCGGAAAAAGTACGCGCTGGGAGCTTCGACCAGCTACCTGGTGCTGCAACAGCAGAGCGCCTTTACGCAGCAGGCTTCAAACTACGTGGCGGCACTTTCAGCCTACGAGAAGGCGAGAGTAGCGCTGGACCAGGTTACGGCGACGATTCTGGATAAGAATGGAATTTCGATGGAGGACGCAGCGAGCGGCGTGGTAACTCATCCGCCTGCGATTCCGGGATTGCAGCCCAACTCAACGCCTGCGACGGTAACGACGCAGCCAGAGGCCTCGGGCCGCTGACGGATGCATCGGCATGGGCGCAGGGCAAAAAAATAGTTCGCTAACCTTTTGATGGGAGGCGCGTCTATCACGTGTAACCTCCTGATGAAGCATTCAGGCCGGAACGTTCCTCGAAAAGAGAGAACCTCCGGCCTTAATTTTTTGCACTTGCGGGAGCTAGTCTAAGCGCCAATGGGAGTCTTGTTGACCCGGCCCGAGCTTTCGATGAACCAGTGCTCGCTGGGATACGTCTTGCCGTTGAGTACGTGGAACATCCAGTCTGCGATCAGGCTGCCGACTGGCGGTCCGACCGTGGTTGAGGCAACTCCGCCGACGGAGTGCCGGGACTCTTGGTAAACCACCAACCGCTTGGGACCGTTTACGGTTTTGATGAGCCGCTCGGTGTGTTCCATGGGCGAAAGTTCATCGCACTCGCCAGCCACCATGAGATAGGGGACGCGAATTTTATCGGCGTAGCCTTCCCAGGTCAGCGTCTTGCGGAACTCCTGGAAGGTCTTCTCGTCGTCGATGTTGGACATATACATAAAGCGGTTCTTGAAGGTGGGGCAGGCACGGTCAAAGATCGTGTAATAGCCCGGTTCCACGGCGGTTGCGGCAACGGCAACGGCGCGGTAGCGAGGATCGCTTCCGGCAATCACGGTGCAGGTGAAGGAGCCGAAACTGGTTCCGCGAAGTCCGATCTGCTGCGGATTCACCTCCGGACGGGCGATGAGCCAATCCATCATTGCCTTTCCCGCCTCTGCCCAGCCGGGGACGCTGACGTAGATTCCCAGGAGCGGGCACTCGTATTGTCCGGGACCTTCCATGGCAAGCACGGCGAAGCCCCGGTTCAGCAAAGAGTCGCCGTACATAGCAACGGCTGTTTCCTTGAAGCTATCCATTCCCGGAACCACAACTACGGCCGGAATACGGCCACCTTTGTATCCGGGTGGCAGATGAAACCAGCCGGGCAGCTTTTTGCCCTGGTACGGAATCCAGGCGGCCTCGACGTGGTGGTCGGCCAACCTTGCGTAATTTGAGTAGCAATCCCGCTTGTGCTGATTGTAGAAGCGGTTTTTATCGTTGCTTTCGTCGATGGGCCATTGCGCCGCGCCCCAGTGAATGGCAGCCATGAAGTAGTTCTCACGCGCGCTGACTGGCGAACCTTCTTCTTCCATGAGGTGCGCCCGGGCCTCACGGCGGCGGGCGGTGGCCTCGAAGGTGGGAGAAATGTCGTCGAATTTCTTGATGCGCTGTCGAATGGCGGCGAAATCCGCACTGGCATCCATGCCGCAAGGCCCGTTCAGGTAGGCTGAGCGCGCCTGGTCCCAGTCGAGTCCGTTCGCCTGAATGATGTTATCGAGCAGCCATCGCTGCTCAGCAAATCGCCGGGCACGGGGCGAGTTGGGTTGGCTTTGGCCATCCACCGCGGCCGCGCCGGCGGCTGCCGGTTCGGTGCTTGCCATCGCGGTTGCAGCCGTGGCTGCGGTCGCGACAAGGGTTGTCGAAAGGAAGTGACGACGATCCATAAGTTCTCCTTGGAGTACAGACGAGTCATCAACAAACAACCGGAAGATTCTTGTGGCTCGAATCAGGCCGGATTGTACTGCTCGTCATTAAATTTGCAACGTCAATTTCGTAAAGCGAAATCTTCTGCAACTCGAGACGAGCCTGAAGGAAAATTCCTGAGGCGTTTGTTAGGATGAGAAATCGCAATGAAGATTCTTATCCTGTTCTCGCACGCGTGGCGCGGAGGAAGATCGGGCGGCGCGGAGACGCACGCGCTGCAACTGATGAAGGAGCTGGCGCTGCGCGGCCATGAGATTTACTTTGTGGCCTCGTGCGCCAAAGGCAGCAAAGAAACCGAGCGGCAAGAGACAAAGCCCTTGGGAGTAGTGGCGGAGTACCGCCTCCCGTTCCAGAGTTTGAATCCCTTCGACAAGATCAAGGCATACAAACAACTGCTGGAGATTGTGAAGCGGCATGGAATCGAAATCATCCATGCGCATCACCGCACGGGAGGATACTTTGCGGAGTGTATCTTCCGGCGGAGCGGAGTGCCGTACGTGATCACCGTGCACGACATTTGGCACCAGGCGCCGGCCAAGGCACTGCACGGCAGGATTTTTCGCCACCTGATCGCGGTCAGCGGATTTATCAAGAAGGGATTGGTGGAACGATTCGGCATGGCTGCGGAACAGGTTCGGGTGATCCACAACGGAGTGGACCCGAAGCAGATTGAAGCGGCGAGCGATGAAGAGGCCGCGTTGTTTCGCAAGAAGTTCGGCATAGAAAATGAGGTCGTCTTCAGCCTGGTCGCCCGGATCACGATATCCAAGGGCCACTACGATGTTGTGGAGGCGCTGCGGAGGCTGCCGCGCGATTTGAATTACCGATTGCTGATTGTGGGAGAAGGCAAGGACAAGCAAAAGTTGCAGGAACTGGTAGCCAGCTATGGGCTGAATGATAAGGTCGTGTTCTGCGGATTCCAGAACAATATTCCAGCAGTGATGCGAGCCTCTGACGTAATTCTGCTGCCTTCGCACCGAGAGCCATTTGCGATCACGATCCTGGAGGCGATGTTCTCGCAACGGCCTCTGCTGGTGTCGGATTCGGGAGGAACGCCGGAGGCGATTGCAAATGATTGCGAGGGCATTGTGTTCCCGGTGAAAGACGTGGCGGCGCTAGCCAAGGGGATGGAAATCCTGACGGCGGACGAAGGGCTGCGGCGACGGCTGGGAGAACAGGCTTATCGCACCGCATACCGGAGGTTTCTGCTGAAGAAGATGATCGAGGATACCGAGGCTTACTACCGAAGCATTGTGCAATCCAGCAAGGCAAAGCGCGGCATCGAACGCACCCCAGAACGCACCCCAGAACGCACCCCAACCGCCGATTGATTCCCTTCCCCGCCTGATCCTTCGCCCGGCACTTCAGCATCCAATCGGTGTTGCGGAAAAGACCGGAGACGAGAGATGGCTTCCAAGGCTGATAAGACGGCAAAGACGCGAGATGTTTCCGAAAACAACGTGAACCGAAAGCCCTCGGAGAGCGAGCGGCGCTGGGAGGAGACCACGCTGGCGGCGGCCTTGGAGCGCGGACCCGAGAAGCCGATCGGCGCGGCGCGAGGAACAAATCTGGATGAACAGGGTGCGGCGCGCTTCTCGACCATCTCAGGGAGGCCGATTCGCAGACTCTACACGCAGGCAGATCTGCCGGAAGACTGGTCGGAGGAAAAGTACCTTGGATTCCCGGGCGAGGCGCCCTATACGCGCGGAGTACATGCCACGGGATACCGGGGAAAGCTGTGGACGATGCGGCAGTTTTCGGGATTTGCCTCGCCGGAGGAGACCAACGAACGCTACCTGTATTTGCTGCAGCATGGGGGTAACGGGCTCTCCGTGGCCTTTGACCTGCCGACGTTGATGGGCTACGACAGCGACCATCCATTCAGCGAAGGCGAGGTGGGAAAGTGCGGCGTGGCCATCGATTCGCTGGAAGACATGGAGATTCTGTTCCGCGGCATCGACCTGGAAAAGACCACAGTGTCGATGACGATCAACTCTCCGGCGAGCATACTTTGGGCGATGTACCTGGTGGTGGCTGAAAAGCAGGGCGCGGACTGGAAGAAGATTTCCGGAACGCTGCAGAACGACATCCTGAAGGAATACATCGCACAGAAGGAGTACATCTATCCGCCGGCGGAATCGATGCGGCTGGTGATTGACACCTTCGAGTTTGGCTCGAAGTACACGCCACGCTTCAATACGATTTCGATCTCGGGATACCACATCCGCGAGGCCGGCTCGACGGCGCTGCAGGAGCTGGCGTTCACGATCTACGACGGAGTGGAATACGTGGAGTGGGCGCGGCGACGCGGGCTGGATGTGGATGAGTTCGGACCACGGCTGAGCTTCTTCTTCAACTCTCACAACGACTTCTTTGAGGAGATCTCGAAGTTTCGGGCTGCGCGCAAGATCTGGTACCGGCTGATGAAAGATCGCTTTGGGGCAAAGAATGAGCGCACGTGGCTGATGCGTTTTCACACTCAGACGGCGGGAGTTTCGCTGACGGCGCAGCAGCCGCTGAACAACATTGCGCGGGTAGCGTTGCAGGGGCTGGCAGCGGTGCTGGGCGGGACACAGAGTCTGCACACGGACAGCTATGACGAGGCGCTGGCGCTGCCTACGGCGGAGTCGGCGCGGATTGCGCTGCGCACGCAGCAGGTGATTGCCTACGAAAGTGGCGTGGCGAATACGATTGACCCACTGGCGGGATCGTATTTTGTGGAGCGGTTGACGCTGGACATGGAAGACGGAGCGTTCGCGTATTTCGGCAAGCTGGATGCAATGGGCGGGATGGTGAATGCCATTGAGCGCGGCTTTCCGCAGAAGGAAATTGCCGAAGCCAGCTACCAGTTCCAGAAGGCGACCGAGGCACGGGAAAAGATTACGGTGGGAGCCAACGAATTCGTGAACGAAGAGGAGTCGCCAGCGATTCTCTACATTGGCGAGGGCGTTGGCGAGCGGCAGAAGGCAAAGCTAAAGGCTCTGCGCGAACGGCGCGACAACGAAGCGGTGCGGCGGGCACTGGATGAACTGAAACGGGTTGCGGCCACGGCGCCGGATGCCGGAAGCAACGGCAATATCTCCGAGGCGAACACGATGCCATTCATTCTGGATGCGGTGCGAGCCTATGCAACGGTGGGGGAAATTTGCCAGGCGCTGCGCGAGGTGTATGGAAGCTACGAGGAGTCGGCGTTCACTTAGAGAACGCCGCAGAAAAAAGCGGCAGCGCCGAAGCACTGCCGCTTTTCTATGCTGGTTGAAGTTAGAACTGCAGCCGCGCACCAAGCTGAATCTGGCGCGTGCCGTAGACGAAGTTGCTGTTGGCGCCATTCGGAAGACCGAACTCCGAGGACTGGCTGCCAGCTGCGCCAACGTAATTGTACGGTGAAAGCACTGGACTGGTGGAAGTGCCCGGCGCACTGGTGGTGGCACCAGTGTAAGCCGCAGTGGTGTATATACTGGTCACGTTCCGATGGTTAAACAGGTTGAAACCGTCCGCCGTGAACTCCAGCTTGTAGCGCTCGGCGAGGGTAACCTGCTTTGCCATCCGCAGATCGAATACATAGGTGGCTGGCTGTTGCCAGGAATTGCGCCCCGTTCCCGGCATCTGGTAGGAACCGCCCGCACCCAGCATACCTTGGGCTACGCTCTGGAATTCCTGGCTCTTGGTCGGCGAGGTGGCAACGTATTGAAGAGGGTAATAGCTTGAATACGTGGTCACGCTGTAGGGTAGACCGTTCTGCATCTGTACTACAGGTGACGCTTCCCAGCCCTCAACCAAGTACTTCTTCCAGCCCGAAGCCGACCACGGAGACTGCAGCACGGAATAGAAGGTGAAGCGATTTGGCACGTTGAAGGTGGAGTTGCCGTATTCGTACTGCTTCACGTTGAGTGGATTGACATACGTCGCGTATGAAGAAGCATTCGTGTTTTCGCCCACACCGTCGTCAATAGCGTGTGACCAGGTATAGTTCATTGCGAACTGAACATGGTTGCTCATGCGCTTTTCCAGCTGAATGACCAGGGCGTTGTAGCTGGAGTTGACGCTGCTGGCGTTCTCAACCACCGCTCCGTAAACAGGGTTGATGCGCGAGGTGAAGAACGGCACAGTAGCGGCATAACTGGTAGACAGCGGCATGCCGCTAACGTTGTTGCCGGCGACTTGGTTGGACAGCGTGTAGGAGATGGTGGATGGCGGGGTGAGCGTTTGGCAGCCAGTCGTTGCCTGCAATCCGGCGCTGGTGAAGCAGGCGGGAGTTCCCGGAGCTGCCAGGTTGGAGTCTGTAAAGGCCTGCAGGTGACGGCCAAAACTACCTAGGTAGCTCATGGAGAAAACCATGTGCCCGGGGAGTTCGCGCTGGAGGCTGAGATCAACTTCATGAATCTGCGGCATTTTGAAGTTGGGATCAAAGTAATCCAGCGTCAAACTCCCGGTGCAACCTGCTGCAGTTGGTGCATTTGCGAGAACCCCCGGGAGGCCCGGCGCACCGCACGCCGCAGGGGATTTGTAGGTCAGATAGTACGAAGGTTGGCTCGCACTGGAAGTGAGATTGCCGGTTGAGGTCAAGGCACTATAGATGGTGGCGTTGATAACACGGCCGAAGTACATGCCGTAACCGCCACGCAGCACCGTCTTGCTATCGCCGAACACATCCCAAGCAAAGCCTACACGCGGTCCCCAGTTGTTGGGGTTGTTGGGCATCTTGCCGAGAGTGATGTTCTGCGTACCCAGCGTGATGGGATTTTGCAGGGCTGAGATGCCGTTGGGCATGATTTCGGTTTCATAGCGCAGGCCCAGATTCACGGTCAACCTGCGAGAAAACTTCCAGTCATCCTGCGCGAAGAGTGCAAAGTCCTTCGTGCTGAACTGATATGCCTGCGGCGTGTTGCTGGCCGACGTTCCCTGGAATGACTGAGTAAACGAGCTGTACTCCTTGAGCGATGGCTTATACAGGTCGGCGAAGAACTGCGTAGGCCCGCTATAAGAGTAATAACCGTACTGCTCGTAGAGTTGATTGGTGGTGTCGTTGCTGTTCATGAAATCAACACCGAACTTAATGCTGTGCCGTCCGCGGACCATGGAGACAGTATCGGCGAGTTGCGTCTTGTACTCGTCCGGGTACGCAATACGGTTCCCGTAGGTGCTGCTACCAATTGTGAGATTGCCAAGGGCGACGGTGGGAGGAATGCCCGGGTAAACACTTGAGCTAGTCAGATTCGCGGCATCGTAAGCCGATGGAGTCTGGTTGGTTTCAAACTCGAAATCCCGGCCGTACTGGAAGCGAATTTGGTTGGACATCGTGTTGGTCAATAGCGTATCCAACTTGGCTACGCCCCAAGTGTCTTTCACGTAATCCTTGCCAAAGGTAGAGATGCCGTCTGCGTTCGTAGCGGTCGAATAAATGCCTCCCGGAGCCCACCAGCGCATGCGGTTGACTTCAAACGAAGCATGGTTCTTCTGGTTGATGACCCAGTCCAATTTGGGGAAGAAGATGTCCTGGTCGCCGGTACGCGGGGAAGATCCGGTATCGCTGACCAGACCAAGGCCGTTGGCGGCGCCAACGCCGAACATGTCCTTCATCCAAAGTGCCTGGGCGTTGCCGTAGCTTAATCCTGTGTACCCAGCCAACGTGCAGACATTCGCGTCCGCAGTGCTGGGAGCGGCTGCATTCTTGCCTCCGCAGACAACTCCCGTCGGCAGAACAGCGTCAGGCACGGCAAAGAAGGCCGAACTGCTCGGAACCGATGTGTCAGGGAAATTGCGATGGAAACGGTCGTAAGCGACAAACCAGAACAGCTTGTCCTTGATTAGTGGTCCACCCACGCCGAAGCCACCCATCTTGCGGACGTCTTCAGGCTTGTAGGGTGAAGTTGTTGCCGTGAGAGTAGAGGGGTTGAAACTGGTCACGGTCGTGAATGGATTTCTGGAACCCCAGGCGTTGTCGCGGTCTTCCCAGAAAGCTTCGCCGTGAATTGCATTGGTTCCGCTCTTGGTGACGGTGTTGATAACGGCTCCAGCCGAACGACCGTATTCTGATGAATAGTCGGCGGTGTTGACCTGGAACTCCTGCACGGCAACTTTCGCCGTGGAGTAACCGGCACGGGTGCGTCCGCGTTCTTCAGAGAAAAATGACTCGTTGTTGTCGGCGCCGTCCACGGTCACGTTGTTGAGTAGCGGGCTGATGCCGCGAACGCTGACCAGACCATAGCCGCTGGAATCGGCGACCACGCCAGGCGTCAGCAGGGCGAAGCTGGACCAGCGCCCACCGTTGATGGGAAGGTTTTCGATCGCTGTTTGGTTTAATGTTTGCGTGAAATCAGCGGAGGTGACATTCACCAGCGCGACTTCGGCGCTTACATCTACCTGTTCGGTGGTGCCAATGGTCAAGTGCGGGGCTACAGGCGTTAAGCTACCGACCGTGACCGTGACCTTTTCTGCCTTGAACGGGGCAAATCCCGTGGCATGGACGGTTACAGTGTAGGTTGCTGGCTTCAACTGTCCGACGACGAAGTACCCGGACGGACCGGTGGTCGTCTTGAATTCCTGGTTCGTGCCGATGTCCTTGACCGTGACGGCCGCACCTGGAATCACTTTATTCTGAGGATCGACGACCGTTCCGCCAATGGCGCCTTCGGTGGTCGACTGTCCCCAGGCCGCGATGCTGGACAACACTAGAACGCAGCAGAATAGAAATGACGATAACAACCGGAAACGCTGGCTGTTCTTGATTTCCTTCATTTGGTAGTTCTCCTGAAACGGCGTTAAACGCGCCACTTTCGCAGCGCGCAAAATTCTTTCAAAGATGCCGGGCGATTTCCTCTACAGGGCTCTTCCCCGGTCAGAAGCATGTATATCCATCCGATCAGTCAGGTTTGTACAACGAACAATCTAATCCATCCTGAGCTGGAAGAGATCAATATTTCTTTAAGTTTTAGTTTGGTTCGATTAAAGCTCGCTGTGCTTCTTTTTCGTTGACAGAACGGTCAAATTGCGCCATTGGTGGCATCCTTTCGCCACGCTTTGCCCTGCCTGGGGAGTGGCGGCCGGACGCATGGTAAAGCAGGCCAATCATGCGTAGAATCCTAACAGGAAGAGAGCTTTGCGCGGGCCAAGCAGCCACGTACGTGGACTTCGCACTCGGTTTGCGGTTGTCATCGAGAACGGCTGCCTTGTGCCGTTTTCGGCAAGCCCGGTGTACGCGCTGGCGGTAAGTTCATAAAGAGTCAGGAAATTGCATTCATCTATGCCGCAACCGAATATTGATTCCATGGCCGCAATCGCAAAGGCGCTTCGCGAGGGGATTGAGCGCCACGTGCAATACACACTGGTGCGGCCGCTGGATCACCTGACCCCGGCTGAATTGCTGATTCCGGTTTCACTGGCGGTACGCGACCTGTTCGTGGACCAGATGCTGGCCACCAGCAAACGCTATCGGCGGAGCGACGCCAAGCGTCTCTACTATCTTTCCATGGAATTCCTGATGGGCCGCCTGTTAGGCGACACCGTCTGCAACATGGGCCTGAACGAAGTGCTGGACAGCGTGTTGGGCAGCTTCAATGTGAGGCTGGAGTCGGTGCTGGAAAGTGAGCCCGACGCCGGACTCGGCAATGGCGGCCTGGGTAGGCTTGCTGCATGTTTTCTGGAATCGCTGGCAACCCTGGATATGCCGGGTTGCGGCTATGGAATCGACTACGAGTACGGCATGTTCCGCCAGGAGATCGCAAACGGATTCCAGCGCGAGAAGCCGGACCGCTGGAAGACCAATGGAACCCCGTTCCAGATTCAGCGTCCCGAAGAAGCAATCGTCATCCCCCTCTACGGGCGAGTTGAGAGTGCACGCGACCGTACCAACGAGCGCCAGAACTGGCTGGATTACCAAGTGGTGGTCGGAGTGCCCAATGACATGCCGGTGGTGGGCTACAACGGGCGGACGGTGAATTACCTTCGCCTCTTCCAGGCACGCTCCTCCGACGATTTCGACATCGACATTTTTAACCGCGGCGATTACATCCGCGCCGTCGAGCAGAAGATCGGCAGCGAGAACATCTCGCGTGTGCTTTATCCCAGCGATTCGGTGATGGCGGGCAAGGAACTGCGACTGGTGCAGGAGTATTTCCTGGTGGCCTGCGCGGTGCGCGACATCGCCCGCAACTACCTCTCTGAACACAACGATTTCGAGGCCTTCCCAGAGAAGGTCGCCATCCAGATGAATGATACCCATCCCGCACTGGCCGTTGCCGAATTGATGCGCGTGCTGGTGGATGAAAACAACCTGGAGTGGGAAGAAGCCTGGGAGATTACTCACAAGACGGTGGCCTACACCAACCACACCCTGCTGCCGGAAGCACTGGAAAAATGGAGCATCGCGTTGATGGAGCGCGTGCTGCCACGGCACATGCAGATCATCTACGCAATCAATTACAAATTTCTGCGCTCTCTCACAGCCTACTCGTGGGTCGATGGAGAGAAGCTGCGGAAAATGTCGGTCATCGAGGAAGGGCACGACAAAAACGTGCGCATGGCACACTTGGCCATTGTGGCATCGCACGCGGTCAACGGCGTTTCCGCCCTGCATAGTGAGTTGATACGCACCTCGCTGGTGCCGGAATTTGCCCAGCTCTGGCCCGAGAAATTCAGCAACAAGACCAACGGCGTTGCGCCGCGCCGCTGGCTGCTCAAGACCAACCCTCACCTGTCGCGCCTGCTGGCGGAGAGCATTGGAGAGGCTTGGATCACAGACATGTCGGAGTTGCAAAAGCTCGAGCCGCTGGCCGACGATCCGAACTTTCAAGCGCGATTTGCCGAAGTGAAGGTGCAGAACAAGCTGAAGCTGTCACGCATCATTCGCGATGAGACCGGCGTGAGCACCGATCCACGCTCCATGTTTGACGTGCAGATCAAGCGCATCCACGAGTACAAGCGTCAGTTGCTGAACGTGCTGCGGGTCATCCATGACTATCTGCTGATTGTGGAGGACGGCAACGCGCCCAAGACGCCACGAACCGTGCTATTTGCAGGCAAGGCCGCGCCCGGATACTGGGCCGCCAAGCAGATTATCAAGCTCATCCACAATGTTGCGGCCGTGGTAAACAAGGACCCCAGAGCCAACCAGCTTTTGCGGGTGGCCTTTCTGCCTGACTATCGCGTCTCGCTGGCCGAGTCGATCATTCCGGCCGCCGACCTCAGCGAGCAGATCTCGACCGCGGGCATGGAGGCAAGCGGCACCGGAAACATGAAGCTGATGATGAATGGCGCAATTACCGTGGCAACCTGGGACGGCGCCAACATCGAGATCGCCGAAGAAGCAGGCGAGGAGAACATATACATCTTCGGCCTACGCGCAGAGCAGATCGAACAGATGCAGCGTAATGGGCTCTACCATGCACGCGAATATTATGACCGCGATCCCCGCATTAAGCGGGTGCTGGATTGCTTCCTCAACGACCGCTTCTCGCCCAGTGAGCCGGGACTTTTCCGCTGGATCTTCGACGAGTTGATCAACCGGGGAGACCGGTTCTTCCACATTGCCGATCTGCCGCAGTATATCGATATCAACGAGAAGATCGACGCCGATTTTCAGGACACCGCGAAGTGGCGTCGCATGTCGATCCTCAACACGGCGCGCTCCCACAAATTCTCAAGCGACCGAACCATCCTGGAGTACAGCGCCGACATCTGGAATCTTAAACGCTATCCCAGCGATTTGCGGGAGGCTTCCGCACCCGCCGGTACAAGCTCCGCGGCCACCCCGCTGCAACGGACGGCGGATTAATTCAACCCGGAAGCGCGGCTTTGATACCGCGCTTTTTCTGTACAGACAAGGGGGATGAATCATGGCAAACATCAACACACATAAGGGCGTCATTGGCATCTTAACGGGCGGTGGAGATGTGCCGGGGTTGAATCCGGCGATCCGGGCCGTAACCATCCGCGCGCTGCGCGAAGGCTACCAGGTGATCGGCATTCGCCGCGGCTGGGGCGGGCTCATCGACATAGTCCGCGAGAAGGACTACGACAATTCCAGCAATTATTCGATTCTTACCGACGAGGTTGTGAACCGTGCGGGACGTACCGGTGGCACCTTTCTGCATACCTCGCGCACAAACCCCGGAAAAGTAAGCAAGGACATCGTTCCCGAGCATCTGAAGGACAAGTACACCGAGGAACGCAACGACCTGACGCCCGAGGTGCTGGCCAACCTGGACTGGCTCGGCATCGACTACATGGTTCCCATCGGCGGTGACGATACCTTGAGCTATGCCGTGCGCCTCTATGAAGAAGGCGCAAAGATCGTCGCCATTCCTAAGACGATGGACAATGACGTGCCAGGTACGGATTACTGCATCGGCTTCAGCACCTGCGTTACCCGTACCATCCAGATGACGAACTCGCTACGCACCTCCGCCGGATCGCACGAGCGCTTTCTGGTGATGGAGGTCTTTGGACGCTATGCCGGCTACACGGCGATGCTGCCCACCATGGCCGGCGCGGCTGACCGTTGCGTCATCCCCGAACATAAGTTCAACATCAACCAACTGGCCGAGCTGTTGTGTTATGACCGCAGGAAGAACCCCAGTAGGTATTCCGTTGTTCTGGTGAGCGAAGGCGCCATGTTTGAGGGCGGCGAGATGATCTATGAAGATGAGTCGCTCGATGCATTTGGCCACAAGAAACTGGGCGGCATTGGCGACGTGGTTTCCGCGAAGCTGAAGGAACTGGCACCGCAGTACAACAATGGAAAAACCATTGACACCATCAACCAGAAGCTTGGCTACCTGGTGCGCGGCGGAGATCCGGACGCTATCGACTCTATCGTACCGATGGCATATGGAAACCTGGCGCTGGACCTGCTGCTGCGAAGAATTCATGGACGGCTGGTTGTGCTGAAGAATGGCCGCTATGACGACATGCCGATCGATTGCGTCACCGGCAGCAAGAAGCTGGTGAACGTGCACGATCACTACGACGTCGAGCGCCTGCGTCCGTACTACAAGAGCTTCCACATGAAGCCGCTGTTTATTATGACCGGCGAGTAGGGCAAGGCACCGCATATCTAGTGGCTGCAGCACTCGACGACACCGGCTCGCATTACTTGCAAGCAACCGCGCCGCCCCACAGAGGGACATCAGTAGAAATGTCGGGGCTCATTGTGGTGAACATTGTAGCAGTCACATGTACGGCGTACTGCGTATCGCAAATCAGTTTCCTTCCTGCCGCACGTGGGCGCGCACCTCGTCGAGCAGTTTGAGGGTCGTCTCGATCTTGCGCTCGCCCATCGGCTTCAGCAGTCCGTCGATCTCGCGCAGCTTCGGCTCCATGGCGTCGAGCAGTTTGAGCCCGGCAGAGGTGATGCGCGTGACCACCACGCGGCGATCCCGGCTGTCGCGGGTGCGCTTGATCAATCCGGCTTTTTCCATGCGCTCCAGCAGACGGGTGACGTCGGGCTCGCGAGCAATCATGCGCTCGCCGATCTCTCCACAGGTGCGGCCCTTGGGCTCGGCTCCGCGCAAGATGCGCAGCACGTTGTATTGCGTCATGGAGATGCTGAAGGGACGAATGATGTGCTCGAAGCGCTCGTGCAACAGGTCCGTGGTGCGCAACAGCGAAACCAATAGCTCTTCTTCAAGGCTGGCAAAGGCCTTGGTCTGGTAAATCTCTTCGCCCACCGCGCTGATGGGTTTCCTGGTCATAGTCACAACTGCTCAGATTTCCGCACAGCTCTGCTGGATGCAAGAATTTCGTTGCAACAAGTTTTGCCTCGCGCCCGCACGGACGACGCTTTGCATCCGGGTAACGCGGCGACAGACGACGCTTCCGGCCGCAGGCGCTGGCTAAAGCCGGTTGATGAGCGACGCGACGTAGGCCGCGCCGAAGCCGTTATCGATATTTACTACGGAAACGTTGGAAGCGCAGGAGTTGATCATGCCGAGCAGCGCCGCGATTCCGCCGAAAGATGCGCCATAGCCCACGCTGGTCGGCACGGCGATCACCGGCACACCTACCAACCCGCCCACCACGGAAGGCAGTGCGCCCTCCATTCCGGCACAGACCACCAGCACCCGCGCCTGGCGCAGTTCCTCGCTGTGCGAGAGCAGGCGATGCAGCCCGGCTACGCCCACGTCGAAGAGGCGTGTGGTGTGATTGCCCATCACCTCGGCGGTGACAGCAGCTTCTTCGGCAACAGGAATGTCGCTGGTTCCAGCGGAGATGATGCCGATGGTTCCCTTGCCGAGCACTTCGTTTTTTTGCCGCAGCACAAGCGTGCGGGCCAACAGGTTGTGCTCCACCTGCGGGAAGCGCGCCAGCACCGCTGCCACCTGCTCATCGTTGACCCGCGTGGCCAGAACGTTGTTGCCGCGCTCGGCGAGGCGGATAAAGATCTCCAGGAAATGTTCGGAAGTTTTGCCGGGACCGAAGATGACTTCAGGCACGCCCACGCGCAGCGCCCGGTGATGATCCACCTTGGCAAAGCCGAGGTCTTCGAAGGGGAGATTCTTCATCTGTTCAAGCGCCGCGTCGGGAGTCACGTCTCCGGTGCGCACCTGTTCCAGCAGAGCTTTCAGTCGAATGGGGTCCACGCCAATAGCCTAACACTGGGGTACGCAATTTCCATATTTGCTCTGCGCCTGACCGGCCTCCGCACTTGCCTGCGGCGCGGCAAAGCACTACGCTAAGCTGGATGCCAGAGGGAAGCGAAAAGCACATGCGCACCATCACACTCGCCGTCACCGGCGCAAGCGGATCGCTGTTTGCGCGACAGATGCTGATGGCGCTGGAGGCTGACGAGCGCGTCGGCTGCGTTAACTTCATCAGCAGTGACAGCGGCTTGCGAGTGATGGCTGAAGAGCTCGGCCTGAGCGGACGCAACGAGCTGCTGCGCCAGTTGCTGGGCGCGGAGCCGCGCAAGACGCATCTGCAGAACAACCAGGACATTGGCGCCAACATTGCCAGCGGATCGTATCCCACGGATGCGATGATCGTGCTTCCCTGCTCGATGGGAACGCTGGCGAAGATCGCACAGGGACTAGCTTCCACGCTGATTGACCGCGCCGCCGACGTCTGCATGAAGGAGCGGATTCCGCTGGTGCTGTGCGTGCGCGAGACGCCGCTGAACCGCATCCATTTGCGCAACATGACATTGGCGGCCGAGGCGGGAGCGACGATTTATCCGCTGATTCCGGCCTTTTACAGCCGACCCAGTACGCTGGACGAGATCGCGCGCCAGTTCGTCAACCGAGTGCTGAAGCACGTTGGGCTGCCGCAAAAGGGAGCGTATGTGTGGAAGCCGGAAGACGGGAACGATTGATTCTTCCGATAATCGTTGAACTTTGACAGTTTACTTTCTTGGTAATCCTTGCGCGGATTTGCAAAGGGTTGCCTGTTCGATTAACCCCTCCGTTCAACCATGTACTCTGAAGCCGATAACAATTTGACAACCCCGCCGGCGGAGGTCTAGGATGCCTTCACACTGGAGAGGAGGTGGTCCGATGGATAAAAGTTCAGGCGAATGTAGCAGACAAATCGTGACTAGTGAGGTGGCTGAGGCTTAGGGCGGAATCGCTCTAACCACTCGCCAGACTTTTCGCAATTTCGAAGTCTGCCGCTGGGTTACGTTTCACGTTGCGTTTAATTTGTATTGCGCGCAGATTGGGTTGCGCGGACGCAGCAGGAGCGAGCCCGCCTCAGGCCAATCCAACACAGCTAACCGGCGCCCCGCATAGCTACAGTGCGGGGCGTTTTACTTTGCAGGCTCATGCTGGAGAGCAAGGGCTTTGTGGATGACGTCGATGGTGAGCTGCTTCATGCCGAGCGCGGAAAGCTCCTCGGGCCGGGCCCAGCGGAGCTCGCTGGCATCACTAGCCGCTAGCGCAGTGCCGGAGCGCGGATAGCAGAGATAATCAACAAGGACGTAGTGATACTGGATGCGGCCATCACCGTCGGGATGGATGGAGTCGAAGACATCGAGCACGGGGCCGACTTCCACGTCGAGACCTGTCTCCTCCAGAACTTCGCGGGCGATGCCGTCGCGAAGCTTCTCTCCGAGTTCGAGGCCTCCGCCGGGAATGGACCACTCGCCCTGACGCGGAGGGTTGGCGCGGCGAACGATGAGCACCTCTCCATTACGCACGATGACAGCACCCACACCGACGATGGGACGCGAAGGATAAAGACGGGACATGGAAATATTGTACGGGGAACGGTGGTACAGGAGTGGGATGGTTTTTCAAATCGCCCGGCGGCAGGAGTGAAGATGCACATCTCGGGGCTGACGCGCTGTGCCGATGTGGGCATTGGGCCGTTCCAAAGTTGTGCAGACATGCGGGTCCGCAGCTACTCTCGTCTATAATGATGGGCTTGTAATACGACGACGCCACTGGGTGTGACGCCGGAGGTTGGCCCATGCGGTCTAACATCTGGTCACGCTTGTTCAGCTTTCCGGCGATGCTGATGACAGCACTGTTCGCCTCGCCATTCTTTGCCTCACTCGACATTCAGCAGGGCGGTCCGGTGCTGCGCGATCCGGACATTTGGTGGCACCTGCGCAATGCTGAAATCCTGTTTTCAACACACCGCTTCGTGCGCGAGGATCTCTTCTCATTCACCACCTATGGCCAGCCGTGGATCAACCACGAATGGCTGGGGGAAGTGCCGTATTACATCGGCTTCCGGCTACTGGGAGAGCGCGGTTTGTTCCTGGTGATGCTGCTGGCCGTGGAGCTGGTGATTGGCGGTGTGTTATTGCTTTGCTATCGCCACACGGGAGATGTGAAGGCCGCGTTCCTGGCTACCTGGATCGCGGTGCTGCTTGCAACCATCAACATGGGGCCACGGACCATCCTGTTTGGCTGGCTCTGCTTCATCGCGGAGTTGCTTCTGCTGGATGACTTCCGCAAGGGGCGCGATCATCTCTGGTTGCTGGCGCCGCTGTTTGCACTGTGGATCAATCTGCATGGCTCCTGGTTTATGGGGATGGCATTTTTCGTGCTGTTCGCCGCGTCAGGCCTGGTGCGGGGGACGTGGGGCAGGATTGAGGCGGTACGTTGGACGCCGCAGCAAATGCGCACGCTGGCCGCAGTGGGCGGGGCGAGTGTGGCAATGCTGTTCGCCAATCCCTATGGCTGGCGGCTGGTGGCGTATCCACTGGACATGATGTTCCGGCAGCGGCTTAATGTCGCCGTGATCGATGAGTGGCAGAGCATTGACTTCCAAAGTTTCCACGGCACAATGCTGTTTGTCCTGGTGGGCTTGATCTATGTGTTCACGCTGGCTCAGCAACGGCGGTGGCCGCTGCATGAACTGCTCTTCGCACTGTTGGCCTTCTATGCCGCGCTGACGCACAAGCGGCTGCTGTTTCTGTTTGGAATTGTGGTGTGCCCGATCTTTGCGGAGGAGCTGGCGGGGGCGGTTTTTGCGCCCTTCAACCCGAAGCACGACAAACCCTTGCTGAATGCCGTGATCATGGCAGCGCTGTGCGTATTCGCGGTTCGGCACATTCCCACGTCAGCGACGTTGCGAGCTGCGGAAGCGCAATACTTCCCGGTCGCTGCGTTGACTGAGCAGAACGGCAGCTGCGGGAAAGGACATCTGCTGAACCGCTATGAGTGGGGCGGTTACCTGATTTGGAACGCGCGCAAAACTCCGGTGTTCCTCGACAGCCGCACGGACGTCTTCGAGTACCACGGTGTGCTCGCCGACTACCTGAAGGCCATCACGATGAATGACTCGCTGGCGATTCTCGATCAGTACCGCATCAACTGCGTGCTGCTGGCGCCGGAGACCCAGATGGTCTATTTGCTGAAACACGAGCCCGGATGGCGCGTGCAGCACGAAGATGCAACGGCGATTCTGATGGTCCGCACCCAGCCTTAAACTCGAAAGCAAGGATGCAGGCTCGGCAGTGCGGCTGCTTTCTCGGTTACTTCGGAGCAATCCATTCCTCAGACAAAGCGCTCCAATGTAGAAAGTCGAGGTGCGCGTAAGGATTCCAAGCGGAGGAGAAATTGTGAACACGGACGCAATTCACCAGGTGTTGTCAGAATCGCAGGCCGGCAAGCTGATCTTTCCTGAAGTGGTACGCAGGCTGCTTGAGCTCGGAGTTGAGTCGTACTTCTGCGATCTTGCCAGAGAAGAAGAAACCTTCTACGCGCCGGATGGAGAGACTTATGTGGAACAAATGTTTCTTCCGATGGCGCAGGTGGCTGAGAAGTTCTCGTCCTCTGCGGTAATTGCAGCAGTTCGCGAAGCACAGGCGGATACGATTCGCTATCCGGAGTTCATGAAGCGTTCGGCTGCCGCTGGGGTGATCGCCTACTGGGCGTTCCTCAAAGGCAAGAAGGTGATTTACTTCGGACGAATGGGCGAATTTCATGTTGAGGATTTCCCCGCGCAAAAGCGCAGAGAAGTGGCGTAGGGCGGCGATCAGCTTGGGACGGTGCGTCAGGCGGGAGTTGGAGACTCCCGCCAGTGGGTTAGCTGCGTGCGGCAAAGGCCATGCTGACCTGCTGCATGGTGATGATCCGCAAGGTAGTAAGAAGTTGCTGAAAGTTGACGAGGTCAAAGATCGCCGGGGGGTCGAGTTTGGCTTCGCACGGGCTTAAGGGTCGAGGGATAGGAAGGTTCATAGGTGTGAGCAGCCTCGGCTAGAGTGAACTCCTGGGCTGAAATGCTGAAGCCGCGAGGCCTCGATGTGACTTCTCCATTGAAGCGCATTTTGCGGGCGGAGCGATGGAGAATGTGGCGGCGAGAGCGGCGAAAGCGTGCCGGATGGGAACGGTACCTGATTGGGAAGAACCCGTTAGGAGAAAAATCCCCGCGGATTGAAGTCCACGATCTTCCAGCCTTTTGCTCCACGAACCAGTTCAAAGCGAAGCTGACCTTCGCGGCGGGAGATGCGGCCTCCGCCACGGGGCTCGTTTTCAACCTGGAAGTCGGCAAGGATGACGCCGCGACCGTTCTCCTCAGAGGTTTGGAGGATGTGGAGAGTGACGCGGAAGGCTTCATAACGGGTGAAGTAGGCGTCAATCTGATCCTCGAAGCTGAGATAGCCATCCATTTGATTGGCGTCAAAGGCGGAGAGCAGACGGTGCGGGGAATGACCTTCAAGGCCATCTTGAATGGTGCCCAGGACCTGGGCGGCGGCGCGCTCGTCGAATGGGACGGCGTCTGCGGGAGGCGCGGATTGCTGAGCGGCGAGCGAGAGGATGAAGGCAAAAAGAATTAGGGGGATAAGCGAAAGAGCGCGTCTGGTCACGTGCAGATCTCCTGAATGCCAACTGCTGAGAGGATAAAACACGGGAGCGGATGACGGGTTCAGAAAAATGCGGAGTGCATCCTAATTAGGAAGAGTGGCATTCGGATGAGTTGAACGGGGGAAGCAATGTCATTGGCGGAATACGAGCGGAAGAGAAAGTTTGCGGAGACTCCGGAGCCGAAGCCGATAACGGGTGGAGCGCCTGCAGCCGGGTACGCGGCAGAAAACGCCGCTCCGGCCGCTGGCGCTGGTGGTTGGCGTTTTGTGGTGCAGAAGCACAAGGCGAGGAATCTGCATTACGACTTCCGGCTGGAGTTGGATGGGGTACTGAAATCGTGGGCGGTGCCGAAAGGGCCATCGATGGACCCGGCGGAGAAACGGTTGGCGATGGAGGTGGAAGACCATCCGGTGGATTACATCGCGTTTGAGGGGCGAATCCCGGAGGGCAACTATGGCGCGGGAACGGTGATGGTGTGGGACGAGGGAAGCTGGGAACCGGCGGGCGCGGAAAAGATGACAGGCGCGGAGCGCGAGGCACAGGCGCGGGCGATGCTGGAGAAAGGAGATTTGAAGTTTCGGCTGCATGGGACGAAGCTGAGCGGAGAGTGGGTGCTGGCCAAGATGCGCTCGCGCAGAGCGGGGAGTAAGGGAACGGAGTGGCTGCTGATCAAGCATCGCGACGATAAGGTGGAGAGCGGCTACCAGATTGAGGCGCATGACGGTTCGGTGCTGAGCGGACGGTCGATGGAGGAGATTGCGGGGGATAAGAAATCGGCGGAGTGGGGAGAGAAGAAGGCTGAGAAGATACGGTACGCAGGCGCGGGCGGAGGGGCGGCGACGAACGCTACGACAGAAGATCGACATGTGTTGATGGATTGGGCGAAGGTGGTTGGCGAAGTGAAGGGAGCGCGCAAGTCGGCGATGCCGAAGGCGCTGCGGCCGATGCTGGCGACGCTGGTGGAGGCTCCGCTTGAATCCCGTGAGTGGCTGTATGAGGTGAAGTGGGATGGCTATCGGGCGGTGGCGTTTGTGGAAGATGGCAGGGCGCGGCTGGTGTCGCGCAATCAGAATGATTTGACGCGGGGCTTTGAGGAGTTGGCGGGAGAGCTGCCAGGACGGGTGCGGGCGCGGCGGGCGCTACTGGATGGAGAGATTGTGGCGCTCGACGAGCAAGGGCGGTCGAGCTTTAGCCTGATGCAACAGCGAACAGGGATGGAGCAGGTGATTGCAGGAAAATCAAGAGCAAAGGCAAAGGCCCCACTCAAGCCAAAAGAAGGCTTGAATGGGCCACCCGCGGAAATTCCGATTGTGTTTTATGCATTTGATTTGCTGCATGTGGAGGAGTGGTCGCTGATGGGAGTGGCACTGGAGGAGCGCAAACGGTTGCTGCGCGAGGTGCTGGCGACGGATGAGACGGGTAAGGCTGCGCTGCCAGACGCTGGCGCTAGGCAGGTCCGATACTCAGAGCACTTTGACGACGGAGCGAAGTTGCTGGAGGCCGCACGAGAGCAAGGGTTGGAAGGGATTGTGGCCAAGCGGAGGGATTCAAAGTACGAACAGAAGCGCTCGCGGGCGTGGTGCAAGGTGAAGCTGACGCAGACAGAAGAGTGTGTGATTGGCGGATGGACGCAGCCGAAGGGCAGCTGCGAATATTTTGGCTCGCTGGTGCTGGGACTCTACGACAAAAAGGGGCGGCTGATGTCGGTGGGGCAGGCGGGGACAGGGTTTACGCGCGAGACGGAGGCGGAGATTTTTGCGCTGCTGAAACCGCTGGAGACGAAGAAGAATCCGTTTGCGAATAAGGTAGAGTCCGCGAGAGAGGTTCACTTTGTGAGGCCGGAGCTGGTGGCACAGATCAAGTTTACGGAGTGGACGCATGAGGGGCTGAAAGGCGGAGTGAAGATGCGGGCTCCGGTGTTTTTGGGGCTGAGGGAGGATAAGACGGCGAAGGAGTGCAGGGCGGCGTGAACGGGCGAAACGGTAGTGTCCAGTGTTTTGTGTAAACGGCTTTGGTTGAGTTCACGCGGATTGCTCCGGGAATCGGTCTTCCCATAGCAGAGCGAATCGGTTGAGCGCCTCCTTCCAACCCTGGACGGTGTG